>Ga0326733_1000023_pt1 | contig 98243 bp, 90 predicted proteins | sample 14_GP2_308_FD_207946 | JGI IMG/M metagenome (GOLD analysis project Ga0326733, IMG submission 207946) | Glacier ice microbial communities from Ngari, Tibet, China - 14_GP2_30.8 | ecosystem: Environmental > Aquatic > Freshwater > Ice > Glacier | place: China: Ngari, Tibet | collected 2018-07-17
GCCCACACTTATCGGCTGTTAATTGTTAAAGAACTTCTTACCCCACCCGCCCAAACCGCACCGCCCATTACCACCGGACCGTACCGCCTGAACACCTGACAAATCGTTTTGTTTGTCAGCAGCAGAGGGATGAGATTATGTAGCATCCACTCGGTTACGTCAACTGGTTTGAAAGGTTTTTGCAAAGATTTTTACTGCTTATTTAATCTTCGTTGAACCTGGCAACATGAGCTTTGCAGTGATGACTACTTGCCACTACGAATCCTGTGTTGCCCTCAAGCAGTTTGTTTCGCTAGCGGGAGCCGAATCATATCAAAGCTGCCGTCGGCTTGACAAGAGGATTCGAACATTATTTTTACAAAACTTTCTTTGCTCTCGGCAAACCTGTACGGCTTACATATTCACTTGACAGCGTGATAGCTGGTTACACGCTCGACCTCCTCCTTGGAACCAAGAAAAACGGGGACACGCTGGTGCAATTTCTGCGGCTGGAGCGCGAGAATCCTTTGTTTTCCATCGGTTGCGGCACCTCCCGCCTGCTCGGTCAGAAACGCCATTGGATTGGCCTCATACATCAGGCGAAGCTTGCCTGGCTTGTCGGGCTCGCGAGCATCCGCTGGATACATGAATATCCCTCCACGCGTCAGAATGCGATGCACGTCTGCAACCATCGAGGCGACCCAGCGCATGTTGAAATCCTTCCCACGGGGCCCTTCGGCACCTTCTTGGAGCTCAGCGATGTATCGGCTGACTGGCTCATGCCAGTGTCGGCTGTTGGAAGCATTGATGGAATATTCTTTTGTCTGAGCAGGTATTTTCATGTCGCGCTGTGTCAGAACCCACGACCCCATTTCACGATCAAGCGTGAAACAGTGCACACCATTGCCCGTACTTAAAACCAATATGGTTTGCGGTCCATAAACTGCGTAGCCGGCAGCAACTTGTTGGCTTCCGGGCTGCAGGAAATCTTTTTCTTCCGGGGTATTCATGCCATCAGGTGCCTTCAGCACTGAAAAAATGGTGCCGATCGAGACGTTGACATCGATATTGCTCGAACCGTCCAATGGATCGAACAGAAGCATGTATTCGCCCATGGGATAACGGTTTGGGATTAGATGGATGGTTTCCATTTCCTCGGATGCCATCGCTGCAAGATGGCCACCCCACTCGTTCGCTTCCAACAATATTTCGTTAGAGATCACGTCGAGCTTCTTCTGAATTTCACCTTGTATGTTTTCACTGTGGGCGGTGCCAAGCACATCACCTAATGCGCCTTTGCCGACTGCATGACTGATTGTTTTGCAGGCGCGGGCTACGACTTCAATCAACAGACGCAGTTCGGCAGGGATGCTGTTGTGTTCACGTTGTTGTTCGATCAAATGCTGTGTCAAGCTGATTCGTTTCATGCTGGTCCTTCGATTTTCATTTATTGAATTACTGATTTGAGTTACTGGAATGTGTTTAAGCTGCCAACGCTTTGGTAACCACCTCAAGAACGTCGTTTGACAGATTTGGCGTTCGACTAACCGCCTGCAATGCTTTGTGCATCTTTTCTTGCAGGGCGGGTGCGTATTTACGCCACCGGTCCAGGCTGCGGGCCAAACGCGAGGCTACCTGCGGGTTTAGCCGATCTAGCGCGATTACCTCGTCTCGCCAGAATGTGTAGCCGCTGCCGTCGGTTGCATGAAACTGTGCGGGGTTACCGTTGCAAAAACTGAAGATCAGGCTACGCGCGCGATTGGGATTACTACGAGAAAAAGCAGGATGTTCGATTAACGCGTGTATTTTCTTTATGTCGGTCGCACGCGATGTCGCCTGAAGAGAAAACCATTTGTCGATCACCAGTGCATCGCTTTTGAAATTTGTGTAAAACCTTTCTAAGGCAACGCCCCTTGCCGGGGCATTGCTGTTGCTTAAAGCCATCAGGGCAGCGAGCCGATCCGTCATGTTATCGGCTTTGTCGTACAGCGACTGCATCATGGCATCGATCTCTGCCTCATTCAGTGCAGACATGTAGCCTAAGGCAAGATTCTTTAGTGCGCGCTTGCCGACTGCCGCAGCGTCCGGACTATATGGGCTGCTCGATTGTAGGTTTTGGTAAGTTGTCAGCCAATGCTGCTTCAATGTCTGGGCCAACACTCGATGCAGGGCTCGACGTGCAGAATGAATTGTCTGCGGATTAACAACTTCCACGTGCTCCGAGATCATTGATTCGGAAGGTAAGGTCAAGCAAACCTCGCGAAACGCCGGATCGAGGGTTTCATCGAGCAGCATCGTGCGAAAGCTTGATATCAGCGCCGTTTCGCTTGGCGTCGTGGCTTCCTGCAGTACCGAATTTGCCTCTACGCGGGCGAGAAGGCAGCGCATTGCCAATCGCTGGCCGGCTTCCCAGCGATTGAATGCGTCGCTGTCGTTCGCGGATAAAAACGCTAGGTCTTCGTCCGAGTAATCATACTCAAGAACGACCGGTGCTGAAAAATCCCGCAACAAGGACGGTACCGGTGTTGACGAAATATTCACAAATCGGAACAGCTGCTGCTCTTCGGTAAACTCCAGCACCATCGTCGTCGATGGTGTGTCGACAAACTTCGACTCACCATGATCAAGTTGCAACAGAAACTCCTGTCCGTCGCTGCTGAGCAAACCGAGTTTGAAAGGTATGTGAAAGGGTTGTTTTTCCGTCTGGCCGGGTGTCGCAGGACAACGCTGTGTCAACAACAATTCATATGTTCCAGCGACAGCGTCGTAATGGCCGCTCGCGCTCACGCGCGGCGTTCCGGCTTGGCTGTACCACCGTTCAAATTGCGCCAGTTCACGCCCGTTGGCTTCTGCCATGGCCGCACGAAAGTCGTCACAGGTAACCGCTTGACCATCATGTCGTGCAAAATAAAGGTCCATTCCCTTTCGGAAGCCCTCGCGCCCGAGCAAGGTCTGGTACATCCTGACAACTTCCGACCCTTTTTCATAAATGGTCAGCGTGTAGAAATTATTGATTTCAACGTAAGAATCAGGTCGTACCGAATGAGCCATGGGGCCTGCATCTTCGGGAAACTGCGCCTGGCGCAGCAAACGTACATCCTCGATACGTTTTACTGCCCTGCCGCTTTCCGTACCGATCATATCGGCAGAAAACTCTTGGTCCCGAAAAACTGTCAGACCTTCTTTTAGCGATAACTGGAACCAGTCTCGACACGTAACGCGATTGCCAGTCCAGTTGTGAAAATATTCGTGACCGACGACAGATTCGATATTGGCGTAGTCGATGTCGGTTGCGATGCGGGAATTTGCAAGAACGAATTTGGTATTGAAAATGTTCAATCCCTTGTTTTCCATGGCACCCATGTTGAAATCGCTGACTGCCACGATCATGAAACGGTCGAGGTCAAGCTCCAGATCGAATCGTTCGGTGTCCCAACGGATACTATTTTTCAGGGATTGCATTGCATGCTGGGTCTTGTCGAGATTACCGGCCTCTACCCAGATTTGAAGCAGAGCCCGATGGCCGGACCGTTGTTCGAACCATTCTTCTTGACAGACCAACTTGCCAGCAACCAGAGCAAACAGGTAAGACGGCTTTTTAAACGGATCTTCCCATTTCGCAAAATGCCGGCCGTCGCCGAGCTCACCCTCGTCGATCAGATTGCCGTTGGACAGCAACACCGGGTACTGCGCTTTGTCGGCCCGCAGCATCACGGTATATCTGGCCATGACGTCTGGCCTGTCGGGAAAATAAGTGATGCGTCGGAAACCTTCCGCTTCGCACTGCGTGAAAAAATTGCCGCCTGAAATATACAGGCCGGACAAGGTCGTGTTTTCCAACGGCTTGGTCAGTGTTTCGATCTCGATGGTTGCACTCGCTGGCATATCCGGTATTTCCAGCGTGCGCGCCGTAAGACGATAAGACTTGTCAGGTAACGTTTTTCCATTCACACGCAATGCCACCAGTGTCAGTTGCTCACCATTCAACAGCAAAGCATTGCCTCGCGCATCCGGGTGGCGCTGCACGGTCATTTTCATTGAAACGCAGGTGGACACCGGAGCTAGATCAAAAGCGATTTCGACGGTATCGACTAGGTAATCCGGAGGCAAATAATCCTGACGATGAATCGTTTGCGGTGTGTCGGTTCGCATGATTTCGAATCTTTCAATGACAAATAAACAAGATGACACATATTTTACCAACCTCCGTCGACCCATTGCTTCCGTCAACAGAATCGTTCATGTGAAATACGCTTGGGCACCCATGGCAAGCAGTGCAATCATCAGCACCGACGCAAGCAAGATCACAAGCAGGCGCCCGAAGCGCGGCGAACCCGTGCCGGTAGCCTGCTGTTCGTCGGGGTGCTGCATCGGATTGTCCGAACTGTCTTCGGAGTTGTTTTCAAGATTCAAGTGGTTTTCCTTGAAAGCAGGTAAATGCCGGAAAGGACCAGCAAGGTGCCAAGCAACTGAATTTGCGTGATTGGCTCGTCAAGAATGATTGCGCCCAGAAACAATGTCGATACCGGACCGATCATTCCGGCCTGGGAAGTCGTACCGGCGCCGATACGCGCAACTGCAATCATGGTCAGGATTACCGGCATGACGGTGCAAAACACGGCGTTGACAAGAGACAAACCATACACTGCGTTTGGCTGAATCAGTAGCGACACCGGTCGTAACAGGAAAAACTGCAGGATACAGGCAACACTGGAGACGCACATTGCGTATGCCACCAGCCGTAAGGCACCGACCCGGCGCACCATTTCTCCGGAATAAATCAGATAGATGGCATAAGCCAACGCACTACACAGCACAAAACCTGCGCCGAGCAACACTTGCGGCCCACCCCTGCCTACATCGTGCATGAATACGAGTACTGTGCCGCTGTAAGAAATTAAAAGCGCCCACCATTCGATACGACGGATCCGCTTCTTAAACAGAACGATAGAAATCAGCAGCACGAAAGACGGCGTTAAAAACAAAATCAGGCGTTCCAGGCCGGCGGAAATATATTGCAATCCAAGAAAATCAAGAAAACTGGAAAGGTAATAACCAATCAACCCCAGTAACACGATCTTACCGCGCTCAGCACCGGTAAGCGGGGCGCTGATGCGCGCCTGCCAAAGTGCAATCGCCAGAAAAAAAGGGAAAGAAAACAGCATGCGAAACGCGATCAGCGTGACCGCATCCACCGGGTATCGATAAATCAGCTTGGCGACGATTGCCTTTGTAGAGAACAGTATCGCGCCGACGATGGCAATGGCCAGGCCGGTCAGGAACGCTTTTCGTGCGGCAGGCATCGGGGCGATCATGCGAATTTTCCAGCATCCCAAGAATCAAAGGTCGATCAGGTGACCAAGCTTGCTAGCCTTGGTCTGAAGGTAACGCCGGTTGAACTTGTTGCTTTTTACATGCAGAGCAATGCGCTCTGTCACGACAATACCAAGTTGCCTCAATGCATCGATCTTACGGGGATTATTGGTCATGAGTTGCAGACTGTTCACACCGAGCTGCTGCAGCATCGGCAGGCACAACCGGTAGTTTCGCTGATCAGGTTCGAAGCCCAGCGCCTGGTTTGCTTCGACCGTATCGGCCCCGCCGTCCTGCAGATGGTAAGCCCTGAGCTTGCCGATCAACCCGATACCCCGGCCCTCCTGGCGCATGTATAAAAGGACGCCGCGTCCAGCCAAAGCGATTTTCTCCAATGCCGTTTCGAGTTGTGCGCCGCAATCACAGCGCTGGCTGAAAAAGGCGTCGCCGGTGAGGCATTCCGAGTGGACCCGCGCAAGCACAGGCTTACCGTCGGCGATGTCGCCCAAGGTCATGGCAAGGTGCTCTTTGCCGTTGGCAGTTTCGACAAAAGCATGCAGCCGGAACGTTGCCCAGGGCGTAGGCAAATCGCATGTAGTGACATACGTCAACGTCGGTTCCGGCACCGCTTCCGTTTCAGCGGCAATATTCAATGACATGATATTCCTGGTGATTCAACAAACTGCGCAGCCAAGTGCGGACGCCAAGGTCTTGTAAGGATAACAGGCCCGGCTGAACCGAACTGTTTGGCCTATTGCGCTGCCTGGCACCAGAGAAGGCAACCACCTGTGGTGCCAGCGGCAATTTGCGGCGAATGGACGCGGGCAAGCCGCGTATGATTTTGCGGTTCGCCGTCGAATCAATGGAGCGTACAGCTGATTTCATCATTGCCTACCCCTTGCTCTATCTTTTCGATCAGGAGCTTGGGCGCTTCATCGAATAGAAAATGTGCTTTGTCAAACAAAAACACCAGTTTCGGTTGTTCCTGATTGCCCACTTTGGGCAGACGTTCTTGTAACTCCGACGATAGCCACGGCAGGAAAGTCGAGTATCGGCGCAGCGCACCTAAGGAACCGCTGATTAATTCAAGTTTGTGTCAAGTTTGTGCTCGTCGGAGATTGGTATGTGTTGATTTAAATAATAGCGATTTTTCGGGAAACGAATTTATCAACGCTTCCCTAGCAGCCGATCGGCAGACTGTATGTTGACCAAGCCCTTTTCCACGGCGGGGGTCTGGAACACGTCGTTTGCGATCTTGAAAACCAGTTGCCGACCGCCCGGCCGAGGGTCGTTCAAATTAACCATCAGCGCTAGCATCAATGGTCCGAAATCCGAAATGGTTGTACGAACCGGATGCCCTTTCTCCCTGAAAACGTTTCAAAAAGCGATGGGGCATCCCTCCCGGATCGTCACTTACAATCGCAGTAAATCCAGACGCGTTTTGACGCGAGCAATCCTCATGTTCGGCACAACCGTGCCGGACAGGTCTCCCTTCGCATCTGCCATAAAAACCGGCACGCCGATATTGGAGAACGCGTGCGCCGTTGTTTGCAATGTCGCAGTTTTTCCGGTTCCTGTCGCGCCATTGATACAACCATGACGATTGGCGAGGGTTGGCAGCAGCGTCGGGCCGGCTTTGCCATTCTTCGTAATCGCAAGGGGCTTCGGCATGGATTTCCAGTCGTTTTACAGGGCATTTAGCAGAGGCATTATGCTAAACTTGGAGATTGATTTTTCGCATTTCAGCGTTTAATTTCGCTTAAAAGAAAACGCTGATTAATTCAAGTTTGTGCTCGCCGGAGATTTGTAAGTCCCTGATTCCATTGGTGGCCACTTTTCAGAAAACGAATTAATCAGCGCTTTACCAACTACTAACCGTTCTTCCATCGTGTCACAGGGGTGCCGGCGCAGGGTTACAGAAAGAGAAAAGTTATGGCAGGACATAGCAAGTGGGCCAACATCAAGCATAAAAAGGCTGCTACCGACGCCAAGCGGGGCAAGGTCTGGACCCGGCTCATCAAGGAAATTACCGTGGCTTCGCGCCTGGCAGGCGGTGATGTCGGCACTAATCCGCGTCTGCGGCTGGCAGTGGAAAAAGCGGCCGATGCAAACATGCCAAAAGACAACGTTACCCGTGCGATTCAGCGCGGAAGCGGCGGCCTCGACGGTGCAAACTATGAAGAAATTCGTTACGAGGGATACGGCATCAATGGGGCGGCGATCATTGTCGAGTGCCTGACTGACAACCGGGTTCGTACTGTTGCTGAAGTACGGCATGCGTTTGCCAAGTTCGGCGGCAACATGGGCGCAGAGAATTCGGTTTCGTTCATGTTTACGCATTGCGGCCAATTCCTCTTTGCGCCTGGCACGCCAGAAGACGCCCTGATGGGTGCCGCTCTGGAAGGCGGTGCCGACGATGTCGTGAGTGATGACGAAGGCGGGATCGAAGTAACTTGCGCGCCGCATGATTTTTCCGACGTCAAGGATGCGCTGGAAAAAGTCGGGTTCAAAGCTGATGTCGCGGAAATCGTGATGAAGGCGGCGACTGAAACGATTTTCACCGGCGAAGACGCGCTCAAGATGCAAAAACTGCTCGACGCTCTGGAAAATCTGGACGATGTGCAGGAAGTCTATACAAATGCCGTGATCGAAAGCGACACTTAGAAACGCCTGAAAACTATAACGAAAGCGGTGCCCTCAACATGAAAATTCTGGTAGTCGGTTCTGGCGGGCGCGAGCATGCGCTGGCCTGGAAGATCGCACAGTCCGAACGGATTCAAATGGTGTATGTGGCGCCTGGTAACGGTGGTACCGCACTGGACGGCCGTCTGGAAAATCTGGCAATCAGCGATCCGGTCGCACTGGCAACGTTTGCGCAACAGGAGCATATCGCCCTGACCGTGGTGGGGCCGGAAGCACCGTTGGCAGCTGGAATCGTAAATTTATTTCGAGAAAGAGGCTTGAAGATCTTTGGGCCGACCCGGGAAGCTGCGCAACTGGAAAGTTCGAAGGATTTTGCCAAGGCGTTCATGGGGCGCCATGGTATTCCGACCGCTCGCTATCAAAGCTTTTCGGACCAGGCAGCGGCCCACGCCTATATCGATCAACAGGGTGCGCCGATCGTGGTGAAAGCCGATGGGCTAGCTGCAGGCAAGGGGGTCGTAGTCGCCCTGCATGTCGACCAAGCGCATGCTGCAATCGACATGATGTTGTCGGAAAATAAGTTCGGCGACGCGGGCGCGCGGGTGGTGATCGAAGAATTCCTGGAGGGAGAGGAGGCCAGCTTCATCGTCATGGTCGATGGCAAGAACATCCTTCCGCTTGCAACCAGCCAGGACCATAAACGCTTGGTAGACCATGACCGAGGGCCCAATACCGGCGGGATGGGCGCTTATTCGCCGGCACCGATCGTCACCCCTGCCCTGCATGCCAGGGTGATGCGCGAAATTATTGTTCCGACAGTGCAGGGTATGGCAAAAGAAGGTATCGCTTACACCGGTTTTTTGTATGCCGGGCTGATGATCGACAAGGCAGGCAATGCAAAAACTCTTGAATTCAATTGTCGCATGGGCGACCCGGAAACGCAGCCCATCCTGGCCCGCCTTAAAACCGACATGTTGACGGTGCTGGAACATGCCGTGGCTGGCACGCTTGACGTGATCGAGCTGCAGTGGGACAGACGGACAGCGCTGGGCGTCGTCATGGCGGCAGCGGGCTATCCGGATGCGCCGCGAAAGGGCGACGTCATCACCGGCATTCCCACAGAGACGCCAGATTGTGTGACGTTTCATGCAGGTACGGAACGTGTCGACGGTAAGTTGCTGACGGCCGGAGGGCGCGTGCTGTGCATAGTTGGCCTTGGCGACAGTGTACGAATGGCGCAAAAGCAGGCGTATGCCAGCGTTGACCAGATCCATTTTGACGGCGCACAGTTTCGGCGTGACATCGGATGGCGGGCGCTCAAGCGGCCCGGCTCCTGAATGGCTCGGCAAATTCGGGGCTTTTCACGATGTCCACATTGATCGGGTTACCTCAGTTTCATGCTCCGACGGATGCGGATGCGGCGGTAACCGCCGGCACCTCGGGCGCGGCGGTCCGGGCTTATCTGGTTGGATTGCAGGCACAGTTGGTCGATTCCCTGGCTGCAGTCGATGGCAAGCCGTTCGCTACCGACCCCTGGGAGCGACCGGACAGCGAGGGCAACATCCAGGGTGGAGGCATCTCCCGTATCATCGAGGAAGGTGACCTTTTCGAGCGCGGCGGCGTCGGTTTTTCGCATGTGAGCGGCACACAATTGCCTCCATCTGCTGTAGTCAACCGGCCGGAGATCGCCGGGCGCGCGTGGGAAGCGATGGGTGTATCGCTGGTCATGCATCCGCGTAACCCGTATATACCAACCGTGCATTTCAACGTTCGTTTCTTTACAGCGAACGCAGTGGGGCAGGAACCTGTCTGGTGGTTCGGCGGCGGCATGGACCTTACGCCTTATTACGGCTTCGAAGAAGACGCACGACATTTCCACCAAACCTGTGCAACGGCGCTCGCGCCTTTCGGACCCGATTTGCATCCGCACTTCAAGCAATGGTGCGACGAGTATTTTTATCTCCGGCACCGGCAGGAACCCCGTGGTATTGGCGGCATTTTCTACGATGACTTTCATGCATCGGGCTTCAGCGATGCGTTTGCGATGATGCAAAGCGTCGGCAATGCTTTTACCCAGAGCTACCTGCCAATCGTATCGCGGCGCAAGGATATTGCTTACGGCGAGCGTGAACGGGATTTTCAGGCCTATCGACGTGGACGGTATGTCGAATTCAACCTCGTGTATGATCGCGGCACTCTGTTTGGGCTGCAGTCCGGCGGCCGCGCCGAATCGATTCTGATGTCCATGCCGCCTGTGGTCAAATGGCGCTACGACTGGCAGCCTGATGCCGGCAGCCCGGAAGCGCGGCTGTATTCCGATTTCCTGATTGCGAAAGACTGGCTCGCGTGAGGCGTCGTCGCATCGCGGTTCTCGGTGGTAGCTTCGATCCGGTTCACAATGGCCATGTCGCATTGGGAAAACTTTTCGCGCAATTGCTGGAAGTCGACGAGTTGCGCATCATCCCGGCGGGCGACCCGTGGCAAAAGGACGGGTTGCAGGCCTCGCCAAGCGCCCGGCTATCCATGGTGGATGCCGCATTTGCGGAAATGCCGATCACGGTGAAAATCGATCCGCAGGAAATTTTGCGGGTTGGGCCGACTTATACGATCGATACCCTTCAGGCGCTTCGTAACGAACTCGGCGCAGAACCGTCCCTCTCGCTTTTGATCGGTGCCGACCAATTGCTGCGGCTCCATACCTGGCAAGGATGGCGTGGAATATTTGATCATGCCCATCTTTGCGTTGCTTCCCGACCTGGTTTTGCAATCGGTGCAGAGCAGCTCTCGCCAGCGGTACAGGAAGTGTTCTTACAACGGCTGGGTACTGCGCAGCAATTATGCGAACACGCCCACGGCTTGAGTTTTGTGAGCAAGGATCTGGCGATTGAGGTTTCGGCAACCGATGTTCGGGAAAGGCTGCTATCGGGCAAAAAAGCTGACAATCTGGTGCCAGCCCGGGTGCTAGACTATATTGAACAACATAATTTATATAAAAGACGTTAAATGGATATCAAGACATTGCAAGCCCTCGTGATTGACGCACTGGAAGATGTGAAAGCCCAGGACATCAAAGTTTTCGATACTTCGCACCTCACCAGCCTCTTCGACCGAATTGCAGTGGTTTCGGGCACGTCGAATCGGCAGACCAAAGCGCTTGCGGCATCGGTTCGCGACAAGGTCAAGGAAAACGGCGGCACTATTCTGAGTGTGGAAGGTGAAGGTACGGGAGAATGGGTACTGGTGGATTTGGGCGACATGATCGTCCACATCATGCAACCGGCAATCCGGGCGTATTACCGGCTGGAAGAGATTTGGGGCGAGAAGGAAATCAAACTTGGTGCAGCAAAACGCGTTTCCCAGCGCACGGCTTCGGAGCCGCTCGATGCACTGCCCAAGAAAGCTGCAGGCCGTCATCTCACGAGCACAAAGGCAACGACTCAAGCAGACACCGAAGATACCGTTACAAAACCAGCGCGCAAGACGGCGAGCAAAAAAGTGGCGGGCAAATCTGCCGGCGGGACGCCGGTTGCGCCAAGTGCAAAACGCGTACGTAAAGCTGCCGCCCCGGTCCAGCCAGCTGGAAAAACCGTCAAGGTTGCGCAGACCAAGACTGCGGTAGTGTCAGCTAAAACTGCAGCAGCCAAAAGAGTGCCTGCCAAGCGTGCTGCCCCGAAAATCAAGGCCGTCGACTGAGGCTGGCATACCGTGCAACTGACGATTGCAGCCGTTGGTAACAAGATGCCTGTCTGGATAAACTCGGGGTTCGAGGACTACGCCAAACGTATGCCACCTGAGATGCGTATTCACCTTAAGGAAATAAAGCCTGTCGAGCGCTCCGGGAGCAAGACTGCGGCAACTGCGATGCGCCTTGAATATGAACGTATTGAGGCAGCCATCCCCAAAGGCACACGGCGCATTGTTCTGGACGAGCACGGGCGCGATCTGACAACACTTCAGCTCTCGGCGTTGCTCACGCAGTGGCAACAAGAGAGCCAGGATGTTACATTTATCATCGGCGGCGCTGATGGCCTGGATTCGTCATGCAAAGCCCAGGCAGATATGCAAATTCGTATTTCCAGCCTGACACTGCCACATGGAATAGTTCGGGTCGTGCTGGCTGAGCAGCTTTACCGGGCATGGTCGATTACTCAGAACCATCCTTATCATCGCGCATGAAAAAAGAACGAGACCGCAATGAGACCGACCGACCGAAAAATCTACCTTGCTTCCAAAAGCCCGAGAAGACGCGAATTATTAAGACAGATCGGCGTGGAATTCGAGTTGTTGCTGTTGCGTGATCGGGCACCGGTCGGCCCTGAGATCAGTGAAGACGCTCTCCCTAACGAAGCCCCACTCGACTACGTCGTGCGGGTGGCAGGAGACAAGGCAAGTTTTGCACAAAAAACCATGTTGTGGCGAAAATTGCCGACCCGTCCGGTTTTGGCAGCTGACACGACGGTAGTGCTCGACGGTCGTATCCTCGGGAAACCGGCAAACCTGGCAGAAGCAATTGCCATGCTCACTTCCCTATCGGGACGTACACATCAGGTACACACCAGCGTCGCGGTACGCCACCGCGAGGAAGTCTGGCAATACACTCAAACTTCGGATGTGGCCTTTGCGCAGATATCTGCAGAACAAATTCACGCCTATTGCGCTACCTCAGAACCGTATGACAAGGCAGGTGGCTATGCGATTCAGGGCATGGCGTCCCTCTTCATTCGCGAGATCGGTGGCAGCTACTCCGGCATCATGGGTCTTCCACTGTTTGAAACCGCACAGTTACTGCAACAGGCTGGTCTGAAGATTCTATGAGCGAAGATATTCTGATCAACGTCACGCCTCAGGAAACCCGTGTGGCGCTGGTCTTGCAGGGTGCGGTGCAGGAATTGCACATCGAACGCACGCTTTCGCGGGGCATGGCGGGCAACATCTATTTAGGCAAGGTGGTGCGGGTGTTGCCAGGGATGCAGTCGGCATTCATCGACATCGGCCTCGAACGCGCAGCTTTTCTGCATGTCGCCGACATCTGGAATGCTCGCTCGCACGACGGCCCACCAAGCCCGCCGGTGCCGATCGAACGGCTGCTCTATGATGGCCAGGCAGTTACTGTTCAAGTCATCAAGGATCCGATCGGTACCAAGGGTGCGCGGCTTTCCACGCAGATTTCGATTGCCGGACGCATGCTGGTGTATCTGCCTCAAGATTCGCATATCGGCATCTCGCAGCGCATAGAGAATGAAGCCGAGCGCGATGTCCTGCGCCAGAAGGTGCAAGGTCTGCGGAACCCTGAAGAAAAAGGTGGTTTCATCATCCGCACCATGGCAGAAGATGCGTCGGATACGGATCTGGCGATGGACGTGGAGTATTTGCGCAAAACTTGGGCGACGATCCTGCAGAAAGCCAAGATGCGCCCTGCTCCCACCCTGATGCATCAGGATTTGAACCTGGCGCAGCGCGTGTTGCGGGATTTTGTCAATGACGACACTGCCAGCATCCAGGTCGACTCCAGGGAAAATTTCCAAATGCTGGAGCAGTTCGGTAGCCTGTACACGCCGTCAGTCTTGCCGCGCCTGGTGCATTACACCGGCGAGCGGCCATTGTTCGATTTATATGGCGTTGAAGAAGAAATCGAGCGCGCCCTCGGCAGGCGGGTCGGATTGAAATCCGGCGGTTACCTGATCGTTGATCAGACTGAGGCAATGACGACCGTCGACGTCAATACCGGCAGTTTTGTAAATGGCCGCAATTTCGACGATACGATTTTCAAAACCAATCTGGAAGCTGCCCAGGCGATTGCCCGGCAACTACGACTGCGCAACCTCGGCGGCATCATCATTCTCGATTTCATCGATATGGAAAGCGCCGAGCACAAGGCAGCGGTAATGAGCGAGTTGAACAAGGCTCTGGCACGCGACCGGACCAAAATATCCGTATCCAGCTTTTCGGCACTCGGCTTGGTGGAGCTGACCCGAAAGCGCACGCGTGAATCGCTGGCGCACATCCTTTGCGAAACCTGCCCGTCCTGCGTCGGCAAAGGACAGGTGAAGACGGCGAGAACCGTGTGCTACGAGATTTTGCGTGAACTGATGCGTGAAGCCAAACAGTTCAATCCTCGCGAATTTCGCATTCTTGCCTCGCAACTGGTGATCGACATGTTTCTCGAAGAAGAATCACAGCATCTGGCGATGCTGGGGGACTTTATCGGCAAGCCGATTTCCTTGCAGGTCGAATCGGTGTATCACCAGGAGCAGTACGACATCATTCTGAGCTGATGCTATTGTTGGAACGCCGGACGTCCCGTGCCTGTATCGCGACGCCGAAACGTGGACGCCATGTTCGGCATTACAAACAGTGAATATCTGCCCAGTTTTGCAGCAAGTCCAAAATAACGCTCCCGGCATTGCTCGGCCAATCCTGTGCGCTGTTCGGCAGCATCCGCTTTCGCTTTGCGGTATTGCGCATAGGTCGTGAAATGAAGGAAGCGCGAGACGCGCTGAAAGTCTTTTAGCGCAGGCAGCAAGGTAAGAGGCGACCAGAAATAATTGTTATGTTGCAGTGAAAGCCGCCCGAAAAACGCGGCGTAGACATTGCGCGCACGAAGCGGCAGCCAATGGCAAAACGGCAGCGATGTATCGTGATGTATCGCTGGAAACGCCTTGTTGGGCGTGGTGATGACCAGTACATCGTTTGTCACGCGAGCGAGCTCTCTGATGAAGCTTTGGTCTACGCCAGTGTGTTCGATAACTTCGATGCAATAGACGGCATCGACTGCCCGGTCCTCCAGTGGCACTTGACTGATCGATCCGACGATCCACTCGATTTTTTCCGAGACGCCCATGATGGCAGCAATTTTTTGCGCAGCAGCCAATCTGGAAGCGTCGTATTCCATGGCAATGACTTTTGCGTTCGTCTCTAATGCGAACGCAAGGGCGAGCCATCCGTAGCCGGTACCGATGTCGGCGACAGCTTTTGGATGGTCGATCAGACATAACAGAGGATCGACGAAATTGACAGTGTAGAAATTCAGAACCGCGTTTAAATCCAGGGACTGGTATTCGCTTTTGTTGAAATGATCGACCTGCTTGATTGCTTGCATCTGCTCTGGTGAAATTCTGTGCCTGACTGGTGAGGCCTCGACAAGTGCCATGACGATTTCCTGCGCAAGCCCCGGTGCTGTCGTGTTCATTTGTCTCTCATTTTTAGTTGTATATACGAACGTATGCGAGAGCGATCGGCAACCATTCGTTGAGCGATCGACCTGTTTGCCGGGCGTTCGAGACGTGGCACATGTGCATCATCGATCGTTACATTTGGTAACAATGCGATGCTGGAAGTTTCTCATGGAAATACCGAGTCAAACACGACATGTGTTTGTCAAAACGCAAGGAAAGCACGAATTTCTTGCAGAAAATACTCTGCAAGATGTCTGATTAAAACAGTGGAATCTTGGCGATGAGTTGAACAGCCTTTGAACCTGCTCTATTGAAACGTGCCCAGAGAAAGCAAGAATCAGCTCTGCCCTAACCGTATTTGCGAGATCCGAGCATAGGTAGCAGCGGTTCCCACACCATGCTGGCATCGAGTTTGCGCATACAATCGTGGTGGCCAAGTGGACATTCCCGCTGCCGGCACGGCATGCATGGCAGCTGCAAATGAATCGACTGCGCCACATCCGAAAATGGCGGTGCGTGATGTGGGTCGGTTGGACCGTACAGCGCCAACACGGGGCGATTCAAGGCCGAGGCGACATGTAGAAGCCCGGAATCGTTGCTGACGGCCGCCGATGCTGCTGCGATCAGGGCGATCGCTTCCGCCAAGGTTGTCGTACCTGCAAGATTGCGAAGGTTCGCTGTGGTGACTAAGTCCGAGATTTGGGGAACCAGAGCCGTGATTTCCTCGCAAATCTTCTTGTCCTTGGGGGAGCCGAGCAACACGATGGTTGCAGCTGGCTGTTCGTGCAGGACAAGTCGGGCTAGCGCTGCGAAGTGGCTGGTGGGCCAGCGTTTGGCGCTGCCGAATTCGGCACCTGGTGCGAATGCCACGATTGGCGAATCGGAAGCGATGCCGAAATGCCTTAATACCTCGTTCCGGCACTTATCGCCAACCACCATGGCCGGACGAGGCAACTCGGATCTACCCGGCGCGTCCTTTTGCGGCGGTGCTGCCAAGGCAGCATAAAACGCCACCATCGGTCGCGGTACAGCCTCCGCGTCATGATGAATGACGTTCAGCAGCCCGTAACGCATCTCTCCTTTGTACCCCACCCGCCGTGGAATGCGCGCCAGCCACGGAATCAATGAAGACTTCAATGAATTGGGCAACACGTACGCCTCGGCATAACCGGTCGCACGCAGTTGGGCAGCCAGTCGCCGACGACGCCCCCATTCCAGGGCACCAGGTCGAAACGACGCCTCGATTACATCGGCCACTTCCGGCACTGCACGCCACACGGCCGCAACTGCCGGTGACGACAGGACGTCGATCATCGTGTTCTGACAATTCGCCTGAGCTTTCAGCAAGCGCAGCAATGGTTGCGCCATCACGGCATCGCCGACCCAGTTTGGGGAAACGATCAGAACACGCCGATTGTTCACGACACGAGCTCTTTTGCAAACTGCAATTGATGCAGCTTTGCGTAGACGCCGCCCTTGGCCAGCAGCTCTGCGTGCGAGCCGATTTCAACGATTTCACCTTCTAGCAGTACGACAATCCTGCTGGCCCGTTCGATGGTGGACAGGCGATGCGCTATCACCAGCGTCGTGCGACCGTGCATGAGGCGCTCCAGTGCGCCTTGCACGGCGCGCTCGGACTCCGAATCGAGCGCTGAGGTAGCCTCGTCGAGAATCAAGATCGGCGCGTCCTTGTAGATTGCCCGCGCGATTGCCAGACGCTGGCGCTGGCCGCCCGACAGGCGTGAGCCGTTGTCACCGATCCAGGTGTCGAGCCCTTGCGGCAGTTGCGCAATCATCTGCTCCAGATAAGCGGCTTTTGCTGCCGCAATGACGCGCTGGCGATCCGGTACGGCATCGCCATACGCGATGTTGGCAGCCACGGTGTCGTCGAACAGGACGACGTTCTGACTGACCATTGCCATTTGTGCACGCAGGCTGTCGAGGGAAATCGATTCGATTGCCTGGCCATCGAGCCGAATCATGCCGTGGTCGATCGTATAGAAATTCGGTACAAGATTGACCAGTGTCGACTTGCCGCCACCGGACATGCCGACAAAGGCGATCGTCTCGCCCGGCAGAATTGTCAGATCGATGTGCTTCAACGCCGGTTGCTGCTGGCCGGGATAGGTAAAACTTACGTTGTCGAACTCGAGTTTGCCGGCAGCGCGGGCTGTCAGGATGCGCCCGCCGACACGTTCGGCGGGCGCATCGATCAGGGCAAACACTGCGTCGGCCGCTGCCAGGCCACGCTGCAAAGGCCCGTTGATTTCCGCAAGACGTTTCAAAGGCGTGATCAGCATCAGCATGGCCGTGATGAAGGAGACGAAGCCGCCCACCGTGGTTTGATTTTGATTGGTTTGAATCAATGCAATGACGATCACGATCGACAATGCACAGGCAGCCATGACCTGAGTAATGGGGACCGTCGCAGCAAACGTGCTGCTCATTTTCATGGAGTATCTGCGTAGCCGCTCGCCACGTTCGTCGAAACGGTCCCGTTCGTACTGCTGCCCGCCGAACACCTTGATGACTTGCTGGGCCCGGGTGGTTTCCTCGATCACCTGCGTCAGCTCGCCATTGATTTTCAAATAAGCCTGCGTGAGCGAGCGCAGGCGGCGCCCGGTCATGCGCACAATCACGGCAATCATCGGCAGCAGCACGATTGCAATCAGAGTCAATTGCCAGTTCAGATAAAACAGATACGCCAACAAACCGATTACGGTCAGTGAATCGCGAATCATCGAGGTCAGCACGTTTTTTACCATGTCGATGATTTGCTGTACTTCAAACATCATCGAGTTGATCACCCGCCCGACCGGGTTGTCAGCGTAGAAGCCAATGGATACGTCCAGTATCCGGTCGAACATTTGCTGCCGCAAGTGGTTAAGCAAGCGCGTCGAGGCCCACTGCACCATGTAGGTAGTCATGTAAGTGGAAACGCCGCGAAAGACGAATATGCCGATCACGGCTGCCGGAACGATCCAGAGGCTGAAACTGCGCCCACCGGTGAAACCCCGATCGAGCAGCGCTTTCAACAGCGCTGCCAGAGCGGGTTCGGTTGAGGCTGTCATCAGCATGCCCAGCATCGCCAGCATCAGGCGGCCACGATAGGGCTTCAGCATTCCCAGCAGCCGGTGCAGATGGGGAGTCAGCCGCATGACAGACACCGCCGGGGCATAGAAAGAATTTGGTGAAAGCGCATGAGGTCTCGATCCGGAAACATACTAGGCAAAAAGCTTACAATCGAGCGCCGCATGGGCACATACCGAATCACGCAAAAGGCACCCGCCGGTCACATGAATCTCTCCGTCATCATCATTACCAGAAACGAAGCGCATAACATTGGCGATTGCCTGGCGAGTGTCGCTTTTGCAAACGAGTGGATTATAGTGGATTCGGGCAGCACCGACGGCACAGTCGGCATTGCCCGTGAAGCTGGCGCGCAGGTGATCGAGACGTCTGAATGGCCGGGTTTTGGCCCGCAGAAAAATCGTGCGCTGGCAGCAGCCAGGGGCGAATGGGTGTTGTCGCTCGATGCAGACGAACGGGTTTCTGCGGACTTGCGTGACGAGATACTGGCAGCAATGACGGAAAGTCGGCACGACGCGTACGAGATGCCGCGGCTGTCGAGTTTTTGCGGGCGCTTCATTCGACACGGGGGGTGGTATCCCGATCATATCGTGCGCTTGTTCAAGCGCGGCGTCGGCAGTTTTTCAGACAGCCTGGTGCATGAACGTGTGATCGTGAAAGGCTTGGCGGGCCGGCTTCGGCAACCCTTGATTCACTACAGCTATCGCAACGATGAGGATTATCTGCGCAAGCTTGCGCAATACTCCTCTCTGGGGGCACAGCAGGCATTTTCAGCTGGCAAACGCGCCGGGTTCCGAACTACGCTTTTACATGCCCTGGCTGCATTCCTGCGCTGCTATGTCATCAAATGCGGCTTTCTGGACGGGAAAGCCGGACTGATGGTGGCGCTTTGCGCGTTCGAGACGACTTACCACAAGTATTTCAAGCTGATGCTGTTGACGAACAAGGGGAAATTTTCTTCCAAGTAGTCAAGATCAACGGCGGTTTTTTGCGTTTGCTCAATCGTAGTCGACTACCGCAGTTTTCGCCCCGAGGTTTTCCATCAGCGTACGCTGCAGGGCATCCACCGGCATGACCCGCCAGTCGTCCGGCCAACAAATTTCGCAATCGATGCCATGCTGGGTATAGCGGGTAACCAGCGGTAACCCGCTGGCTGATCGGAACGGGTCGAGCATGGCCCTGAATTTTGCGGCGTCGATGCCAGTGGCAATCGAGAACGCATATTTTCTGCCGAAGGTAACTCTTGCTGCAGCAATGTCCATCACCTTTTCAGCGGTAATGCGCAATCCACCGGAAAACCTGTCTTCGGAAATCTTGCCCATTACTGCCAGAAATTCATCCTCCTTGAACAAAGTGCGATTGGCATCGTACAGCTCGTTGTAGACCGTGACATCGACCGTGGCACTGGCGTCATCAAGGGTAACTATCAGCATCTTGCCGCGCTGCGTCATCTGAGTACGTACGGCACAGATGACGCCGGCAATCATGCGCGGCTCGCGCGACGCCGTCAGATCGAACAGCCTGGTGCGGGCAAATCGCCGCGCCTCGTCCTGATATGCATGGAACAGGTGGCCGGAAAGATAAAAACCCAACGCCGCCTTTTCTTCGGTCAAGCGCTGCTTTTCACTCCAGGGCGCAACATTTGCATAGGCAGGCGTGGCATGGAACTCATCGTCGTCGCCGCCGAAGAGGCTGACCTGATTAGCGGCTGCCTCGGCCTGCTCTGCACAATTCATTGCCATGCTGACGGAGGCCAGCAACACAGCGCGGTCGGCACCGAAAGAGTCGAACGCGCCGGAGCGTATCAACGACTCGATGGTGCGACGATTAATCTGGCGTTTGTCGACACGCTTGCAGAAATCGAAGAGGTCCGTGAACGGCCGCTCCATGCGCGCTGCCATGACCGCTTCGATCGCGCTCTGGCCCGAACCCTTGATCGCACCCAGGCCGTACCGGATCTCACAGGCTTTTTTTCCTGGCCTTGCAACCGGCATGAAGCGGTAATCGGAGTAATTGATATCGGGCGGCAGCAAGGTCAGCTTGCAGACTTCCAGAGAATCGACCGCAAGTATCTTGATCTTGTCGGTATCATCCATTGCCAGCGACAAGTTGGCCGCCATGAATGCGGCCGGATGATGCGCCTTCAGATACGCCGTGTGGTACGACAGCAATGCGTAAGCGGCGGCATGGGATTTGTTGAAGCCATACCCGGCAAACTTCTCCATGAGGTCGAATATCTCATCTGCCTTGTCGTTGCTCAGGCCATCCCTGGCTGCGCCGTCACGGAAAATCTGCCGGTGCTCGGCCATTTCTTCGGCCTTCTTTTTGCCCATCGCACGTCGCAACAGATCAGCGCCGCCCAGGGAATAGCCGCCCACCACCTGCGCCATCTGCATGACCTGTTCCTGGTACACCATGATGCCGTAGGTTTCGGAAAGAATACCCTCGGTGCGCGGATCGGGGTAATCAAAACGCTCGCCGTGTTTTCTGCGGCAAAAATCGGGAATCAGGTCCATTGGGCCTGGGCGGTAAAGTGCTACCAGCGCGATGATGTCCTCGAAGCGGTCCGGACGGGCGTCTTTGAGCATGCCTTGCATGCCGCGACTTTCCAGCTGGAACACGGCGACCGTTTTTGCCTTGGTGAGCAAGTCGTAGGAGGCCGCATCGTCGAGGGGAAGATTTTCCAGGCTGAAATCAGACATTGCCGGGTCGAGCTGCTTGACGTAGCGTACCGCACGGTCGAGGATGGTCAGCGTGGTCAGGCCGAGAAAGTCGAACTTGACCAGGCCAACGGCTTCGACATCGTCCTTGTCGTATTGCGACACCACGCCGCCATCGCCGCCCTGGGTGTAGAGGGGACAAAAATCGGTCAGTTTTCCGGGTGCGATCAGCACGCCGCCGGCATGCATGCCGACGTTACGGGTAATGCCTTCCACTTTTTCCGCCAGCGCCAGCAATTGCGCGACTTCTTCTTCATTGGCTTCGCGCTCGGCCAGCATCGGCTCTTCTTTCCTGGCATCGGCGATTGTTACCAGCTTGCCCGGCTTGAACGGGATCAGCTTCGAAATGCCGTCACAGAAGTTGTATCCCATGTCGAGTACGCGGCCGACGTCGCGAATGGCGCCTTTCGCTGCCATGGTGCCGAAGGTAGCGATTTGCGATACGGCTTCCTTGCCATAGCGGTCCTTTACATACTGGATTACCCGGTCGCGCCCTTCCTGGCAGAAGTCGATGTCGAAGTCGGGCATGGATACCCGTTCCGGATTCAGGAAGCGCTCGAACAGCAGGTTGTAGGCTAGCGGATCAAGGTCGGTGATCGAGAGCGAATACGCCACGAGCGAGCCGGCGCCTGAGCCGCGGCCCGGTCCGACCGGCACGCCATTGTTCTTGGCCCACTGGATGAAATCGGCAACGATCAGAAAATAGCCCGGAAAACCCATCTTGACGATGGTGTCGGTCTCGAACGTGAGGCGTGATTCGTATCGCTCGCGATTGTTTTCGCGAACTGCAAGGTCCGGATAAAGACGCGCCAGTCGCACCGCCAGCCCATCTCTGGCCTGCGCCCTCAAAAACTCTTCAACCGACATCCCCCCGGGAATGGGAAATTCCGGCAGGCGCGGCTTGCCGAGTTCGAGCGTCAGGTTGCAACGCCTGGCAATTTCCACGGCATTGACAAGCACTGCCGGCATGTCGGCAAACAGAATAGTCATCTCCGCTTGGGTCTTGAAGCATTGCTGGTCGTTGAAGCGGCGTGCACGACGCGGATTGGCAAGAATCTCGCCTTCCGAGATGCAGGTGCGTGCTTCATGCGCCGTGAATTCCTCGCACGACAGGAACTGCACCGGATGCGTCGCCACCACCGGCAGGTCCAGGCGTGCGGCAAGCGCCACGAATTGCCGTACCTGCTGCGCCATGTTGGGCTGACCGGCACGCTGTACTTCGATATAGAAATGGCCATCGAATATGCTTGCCCAGCGCCTGGCGCAGCGCTCGGCGGCAGCCATGTTGCCATTTTCCAGCGCAATGCCGATGTCGCCGAACTGCGCACCCGACAATGCAATCAGGCCGCCCGGCGGTTGCTGTCCCAGCCATTCGGCACGCAGCTCAGCCCGACCACGATGGATGTTTTCCAGCCAAGCGCGAGAGATCAGTTCACATAACTGGAGGTAGCCGGCATTGCTTTTTACCAATAGCAAAAGACGTGAGGGTTTGTCGCGATCGTTGTCGTTGGTGATCCAGACATCGCAGCCGATGATCGGCTTGATGCCTTTCTTGCGTGCTGCCTTGTAAAACTTGACCATGCCGAACAGATTCGACAAGTCGGTGATTGCCAGCGCCGGCTGGCCGTCGTTGGCGGCGGCATCGACGACATCGTCGACACGAACCAGGCCGTCGACGATCGAGTATTCGGTATGCAGGCGAAGGTGGGTAAATTGATGGGTGGTCATCGCCATATTTTACCGCGCCGGCCTGGGTGAAATTCCCAAAAACAGAAGTTTATAATGTTTGCTTTTCGACGATTACAAACCCGAATTCATGCCAAACAGTTATCCTATTATTAACATTGCGGCTTACAAATTCATCAGCCTGGATGCTGGCGAACCAATGCGGCAAATGTTTCTCGACTGCTGTACGAGCCTGGCATTGAAGGGCACCATATTACTCACACCGGAAGGTATCAACCTGTTTCTTGCCGGCACGCGGGAATCAATCGACGCGTTTCTCGCCTGGATCAGGAATGACCCGCAATTTGCCGATCTGGAAGTCAAGAAAAGTGGCTCCGAAGCGCAGCCGTTCCAGCGCATGCTGGTAAAGCTGAAGCCGGAAATCATTACCATGCGGCACTCGCTGATTAAGCCGGAACTGGGCCGGGCACCGGCAGTAAGCGCGACGACATTGAAACAGTGGCTTGATGTCGGTCACGACGACGAAGGCCGACCGGTTGTGATGCTCGATACCCGTAACGGTTTCGAGGTGGATGTCGGCACCTTCGACAAGGCAGTCGATTATCGAATTGAAAAATTCAGCGAATTTCCAGAAAAGCTGGCAACGCAACAAGCAGCACTTGCAGGCAAAACCGTTGTTACGTTCTGCACCGGAGGCATACGTTGCGAAAAAGCCGCGATTTACATGCAGGCGAGCGGCTTCGACAACGTGTACCAGCTTGACGGCGGCATCCTCAAATATTTCGAAGAAGTCGGTACTGCACATTACCGTGGAGGATGTTTTGTATTCGATGAGCGCAGAGCGGTGGATGCTGCACTCTCGCCGTCGGTGAAACACGTAAATCAAGTGAAAATCCCTACAACTTAGCCAAAATCTGGGCAGAGTTTGTTTTTTATCAACGATCAGTCTTTATAGATCGGTATTCTTTTCTGGCTTATGCGTGCTCACCAAAAAAAGGATTAGAAATGGGAATTTGTGCCTCGAAGTCAGCAAATCCATCAAGCGTTGTGGTACTACAGCGGGATTCCGAAAACGCTTTAATTCGTACTGAAATCATCAATCCGAATAAAGACGAAATAATATTTGCAAAAGCGCAAAAAAAACATTTGCAAAAAATGCTTGGAAAAAAGGGGTTGGAGCGGTTGCCCATCCAAGGAACACAAGTAATACAGCGCTTCACTATTTCCCCAGAATAACATTCTCATTTAAATGAGCCGAATATGTTTTGCATGTTTGTACACCACAACTTAGAAGCATCTCGGCTCTATTTAATGTTACGTTTTCATCAAAATACGGCACTTTGAGCCAGGTTTTCCGCCAATAAACTGAAAAAGGAACTAAAAATGGGAATTTGTGCTTCCAGAACGGCAGGCGTGATGATGTTACGAAACAACTCCGAGGGTCTTTTATACCGAACCGAAATTTCTAACCCTACCAGGGAGGAGGTTAGGTTAGCAAAACGGCAGAAAAACGATTTTATGAAGAAAAATCATCGAAATAAAAACGATGCGGACGTTCGCGACGAAGTACCAGTGCAATGCGTCGAAAAGGTCGATCGTTTTGGAAGCTTTACTCAGACGATGCTGCACTTAGTTGACTAAATCCAAAATCAGTTTGAGTGCAAAACTGAGCGTGCAGTCGTACTATATTTGCGCTAAACGTCAAGGTTTGCACTAATTTTGCTTCTAGCGCAAACCCTGTCACTGACGTGCTTATACTGTTCCAGAAAAAATCTCACCATTTTCTTGGTGGCAAAGTAGCGCCAGTACCGGCGTTATGCAGACACCCCCCATCGCTGCACTCGCCTTGGGTTTCTACCAAAGATTGCGCATGGCATAACGTAACGCTGCCATGTCGCTTGGCGGCAACACTAGCCCGGTTTCACCATCGATGTTGACGCACGTGTTGCCGGTCGCTAGCCGTAACCAGATACCGCTAGTTGCTGAACGTTTCCAGAAAAAATGTGAGATGAGGAAGGAAAGAAGTTTGAGAATTAGCATTTTTCTGTCCAGCTTTTTTAATGTTGGCACATTGTGGGCGCAAAAATGGGAATATGTGCTGCCAAATAACCAAGTGAAGTGTCAGTTACGTACTTGAGAAATAATTCAGAAAACGTGTTGTGCCGCACTCAGGTTTTCAATCCCAAGCCCGTAGAAATCAGTTTCGCAAAAATTTAAAAGAAACGATTAACAAAACAGATAAGCAAAAAATGCGTGAAACGCCTGCCAGTTAAAATCAATGAAACACTCCATCATTCGTTCGCTATCCGAACGCCATGACGCTGCAGTTCTCATAAGCTAAATTTCAATTTAGCGATGCGTTGGAATTTCTCCAGCGCCGCCTTGCGCATAAAGGTTATATACGACTTCACCGTCTGCAATGCCGTAAAGCACCTCGAATAACGCTGCTCAGAAACTACCCCATCGCCGAATGGCCTAGTACGCTCGCCGCTTTCTTGCTGTGATTTTTTTCATTCTAAGCGGAGGTGCATTCTGTCAAGTTTAGGTTACTGCCTAGCAGGCGATTTTTCGCGAATTATGATTCGGCCTGCCGATCTCGCGTTTCCTATAATCAACGCGGGGCCGTCGACGTACACATTAATAAAATCACCGGCTGGGTAAGCGGCCACGACTTGCCGCACGTCGCCATCCCCGAAATCAACACTTAATTCTTTGGTGCGTCGAAGGTACACGTCGACTGCCAGGTCAGAGCGCGCCACGAAAAATACCGCCCCCATCTCAGGCCTTGCAATACCATTGACCCAAGAAGCATCCGTCAGATTAAATGGTTGCAGCTTGTCGGAAGTCAGGTCCAACTTACGCAGCGCAGGGGCCGTATAACGAGTGAGCATTCGCGTGTATAACCCCTCTTCAGCCAGCTTGCAGGTTTGGACAACGAATGCCGCATTAAAATGGTGGCGGTCATCGCATCGCTTCCGACTGATGTATTCAATATCACCAAGCTTGTTGAATCGGTATAGGCCATGAATTCGCAGTGCCTGATTTTCAAGCATGTCCGCATCAATGGATATCACTGATTTTTGTTTTGAAAGCGCCAGTTCCCCGGCTTGCCCTATTGAAACGTCTTGATGCACATTTTGGTGAAACATCAGCGCAATCGCGCCCCTGACTTGATATGGCGTTGTGATCATCGCGTCGTCAAATTTTGCCGCATGGACAAAAACGGCATTTTCATCTACCGGAATGTCGGGATAGAACCGAGCAGTTTTATAGTTTGCCAGTGCAATACTGCTAGCCACCACCACTATCCCTGTCGTTACGAGCTTGGTTAGCCGACCCGGAATTAACCAGATAGCAGGTACAAGTGCCGTGAAAAACACGAGAAACTTTAAGCGATCATAGTGATATTCGGTTGCATGTTGCTTCATCAAAAAATTCTCAAAGATGGCAACGGTTGCTGCCGTCAGAATAAACATTAGCAATTGCAAATTGCGAAGATTTCTCGCACGATACGTCGCTAGCAACCCCATTACTGCGATGGCTAAAAAGAGTCCAAACGACCCCCCATAGCTTTTGAGCAAAGCACCAATGGTTGCCGAAGAATCGATGCCGCGAGATTTGAACCGCGAAAACAGTGCTTCTAGCATCGTTGACAAGCCAATTGAGCTCGCGAACCACACAATCAGTAATAAACCGCTGATTGCAGCCGTCGAAAATACAACTATCATGTAACGCCGCCGAGTATCTAGCGGCACTGTGTTTTTTAGCCATAGGGTTATGGGAGCACCTGCTGCCACCAGAAAACCAGTCCATTCGGTTAAGCACATCAACATTACAGAAAATGCCAAAGCGGCACTAAACCCTGATTGCGATGGTCTGGCAGAAAAACCGATACGAGCGCTCACCAACAAAAAAATCAGAAAAAATACTTGGAACAAAGATTGGCTCCAATAAACATAGCCATGAGAATAGAGTGCTTCGGTTGAAAATATGTACGGGACTGTCGCAAATAACGCCGCAACGTTGGTCGAAGTTTTGTTGAGTAACAGAGAAGCGCCAATTATTTTCGCAAGTTGAAATGCGAGAAGCACCGCGAGGATGTGAATCGAAACACTAAAGAAAAAAAGATTGTGGAGCGTGAAATCCGCATCAAACGCGGTTAGAACCATGTGGGGAATTGCGAAGCCCAGAGGCGGAAACGACGTATAAATACCGTTGCCGTGAGCATCGAACTTTGTGCCGCCCCACCAGACGAATTTGTTTTTTTCCGCACCAAGCGTAACTGTCGGGAGAAATTTATGGATCCTGGCTGGCGTTTCCGCCATTGCCTGCATCGTCAGAAGCGCATGGACGGTCGCATCCAGATTGTGAAAATTTTTCTTTTCCGGTTCCGGCATAAATCGAAAAAAAATAGTTGAAATTAAACAGAGAACAAGAATGACGGGAGCGTTGCGCGCCAAGAATTTGGGAAGTATTGATACCATGATCATAGGGTCTACGTAACACCGTTCTACGAACGGCAAAGTTTGTGATGCCGGACTATCCGCAATGGCGATATAAGCACCACGCTTGGCGGAAATCCCCCAATTTCCAGCGGTCAGCGCAGGTGGAAACCGTGCGACCTTAACGAGCCGCTGCTTCAGCGGTAAAGCCGGTCGATGCGATGTTTGAACGCTCGTGATTGTAATTCCATGGCCATTTGGTTGAGAAAGCAGGTTCATTTTTTGTGAGGGCCTCTTTAACGTTCAATGCCCTCATCTGCGCATCCGTGTAAACTTTTTCCAGCCGCCCGTTCTCGTCTTTAAGCTCCTTCATCTTTGCCATTAGCGGTACGTTTATGGCGCTGAACCTACCGGCACAAGTCCAGCACTCGCGCGCCATCTTCTGCTTGTTTCAAAACCGCTATAAGCTATCGATAGTTTCAGGAAAATTCAACCCCTGGCGACCGATTTTTGCGGGAGGATTACCGATGTAACGCAACACTCGTCATTGCTGGTTAATTTTTTGTCGATTCACTTACGCAATGCGCTGGAACTTTTGCCAGAGCTCACTTGTGCATACAGTGTCACATACGACCTCACCATTTGCTCGGCAGTAAAGTAACGCCAGTACCGCTGCTCAGCAGCCAACCCCATTGCCGCGTTTTCCTTCGCATGCTCCCACAAATAAACCATCGCCTGGCGTAACGCGACCACATCACCAGGCGGCACTACCAACCCGGTTTCGCCGTCGATGTTGATGAATGTGGTGCCAGTGCCGATCTCGCTAGAAATCATTGGCTTACCGAACATCGCACCTTCCAGCAAAGAAACGCCGAACGCCTCCGAGCGCAGGTGAGACGGAAACACGATGCCGTAGCAGAGCGTTAATAAGGCTGTTTTATCCTCATCAGATACCTGCCCCAGAAAATGTACGTTGGATAGCCCCAGCGCCGACGCCTGGGCTTTTAACGCCGGTCCGATTGGCCCGGCACCGACAATGACGATTGGAAAATTCGTGCCTTGTGCTGCTTCAAGCAGAATGTGCAAGCCTTTGTAATAGCGCAGGACCCCTACGAACAGAAAGAATTTTGAGCCGAACGCCTGACGCCAATGCTCTATCCGAACATTTGCAGGCACTGCGTAGGTTGCCTTATCGATGCCGATTGGAATGACCGTGACCTTGTCTGCAAATTGCTGCAGCACGTCGCTGGTGGCAAGATAATTCGGCGAGGTTGCCACGATGCGATCAACGCTGGCCAAGAACCGTCGTTGCAACGGCTTATAGGCTCTTAGCAGCAACTTTTGACGAATGATATCCGAGTGATAGGTGACGATACAGGGCTTGCGCAGCCGGGCCGCAAAATGCACCACATCCATGAACGGCCATGGGTAGTGGTAATGCACCACGTCTGCATGTCGGGCAAGTGCGGCAAAACGCGCAAATGCCGAGATGGAAAACCCGGTCGATGCAATCTCGAAATTGAGTCGGGCGCGATGGGTTAAGTAACCATCCACGGTTGTAGTAACAGCAGATTTTGCAGAACTGAGCGAAAGCACCTCGGTTTCTACGCCGAAAGCGCTGGTACCACGGGCAATTTGGTTGATCACTTGCTCGACACCACCGGTGGTGTCGGGAAACGATGTTTTATAAAAATGAAGAACCCGCATGCGCTATGGTGACGATCAGCCGACAAGCGACCTGAACCACACCGCATAGGGCTGTGCCAGCCACCACTTCCATGGCACCCGGCCGTAATGCTTACGCACTACGCCTATCGCTTCTTGATAATGGCGACGGCGTTGGGTGTTGGTTTTGGTGTCTTCGTGCTCGCGATTGACGGCAACGAAGTCGTCGATGAACGCCAACGGCCCGCCGAACTTGTACAGCCGCCACCAAAGATCGTAATCCATGGCCATATGCATGGCAGCGTCCACACCGCCTAAAGCTTCCCAGGCGGTACGCCGAATCAGGGTGGCAGGTTGGGAAATAATGCAGCGTAGCGCAAGCCGATGCTGGTCGAACGGCTCCACCCAGACCGGTGCACGCTTGCTGGATTTTTCTACGACGTTCCAGCAGCGGCCATAAACAGCAGGTGCATCGGCCTGGTCTTGTAATTCGCGCACCAGCAGCGCCAAGCCGCCAGGCATATACCAGTCGTCGCTATTGAGCCAGGCTACATACGGTGCGGTGCCCTGGGCAATGCCTTCATTGATCGCCGCCGCCTGACCCGCATCGGCATGGCTGCGCCAGCCTGCCAGTTGGGGCGACCACTTCTCGATAACCTCACGAGAATTGTCGATTGAGCCGCCATCGAGCACAAACACTTCTACCGGTAGCTCCTGACTAAAAATCGATGCGAGCGCAGCGTCGAGAAACCGGCCCTGATTGTACGAAGGTACGACAACGGTGACCAGCGGCCTGCTCAGTTGCGAACTCAACTAGCGGCCCGTATTCGCCAAGAAATCTGCATAGGCTTTGGCGATACCTTCCCGCAGGGATGTGCGGGCGCGCCAGCCAAGTTGATTGATACGATCCACGTTTAATAACTTGCGCGGCGTGCCGTCGGGTTTGCTGGCATCAAAGACGATTGTGCCTTTGAAACCCACGATGTCCATGATGGTTTTTGCCAGTGCAGCAATCGTTACATCTTCGCCGGTGCCGATATTGAACATGCCATCACGAATACCGCTTTCCATCAAAAAAACGCAGGCTTCCGCCAGATCGTCCACATACAGAAATTCACGCATTGGCCGGCCTGAACCCCATACCACAACCTCTTTTTGATCCCGCAGCTTCGCCTCGTGCGCCTTGCGGATCAGAGCCGGCAACACGTGGCCACTGTCGAGATCGTAATTATCGTTAGGCCCATATAGATTGGTCGGCATTGCGGTGACGTACTCGGTAGCGAACTGCCGGTTGTAGCTCTCGCACATCTTGATACCGGCAATCTTGGCAATGGCGTAAGGTTCGTTAGTCGGCTCCAATGGCCCGGTAAGCAAAGCAAGCTCTGTAATCGGCTGATCGCAATCACGTGGGTAAATACAACTCGAGCCCAGAAACAAGGCACGCTTCGCGCCGGCCAGATAAGCACCGTCAATGATGTTGGCCTGGATCATCAGGTTTTGGTAAATGAATTCCGCAGGATAGGTGTTATTGGCATAGATGCCCCCGGTCTTGGCAGCTGCCATAAAGATATAGTCCGGCTTTTCTGCAAGCAGAAACCGTGCAGTCGCATGTTGATCGAGCAGATCCAGATCGGCGTGCGTGCGTGTAACGAGATTGCGATATCCGCAATGCTCCAAATGACGCACGAGCGCTGCCCCGACTAGGCCTGTGTGCCCGGCAACGTAGATTTTCGAGGTCTTCGGCACCAAATTACTCGTGATAGTCATAGGTGGAATACCCGCTTTTCTTGACAAGCTCGTCGCGCTCGGCACTTTTTAGGTCTTCCCGCATCATTTCCGACACCAATTCGGCAAAGGTCGTGGTCGGCACCCAGCCGAGCTTTTCCTTGGCTTTAGTCGGGTCGCCCAACAGTGTTTCGACCTCGGTCGGCCTGAAATAGCGTGGATCGACCTTGACGATGGTGTTGCCGTTCTGATCCATACCGATTTCACCTACGCCGGTACCTTTCCAGGTAATTTGCAGATCAATTTCCCTACCAGCCGCCTCGACGAACTCGCGTACGCTGTATTGAACACCGGTTGCAATGACAAAATCTTCCGCCTGCTCCTGCTGCAGCATGCGCCATTGCATTTCGACGTAATCCTTGGCATGGCCCCAATCCCGCAAGGAATCCAGGTTGCCCAAGTACAGGCAGTCTTGAAGGTTGAGCTTGATCCGGGCCAGCGCGCGCGTAATCTTGCGGGTGACGAACGTCTCACCACGCAGTGGCGACTCGTGATTGAACAAGATGCCGTTGCAGGCATAGATGCCATAGGCTTCGCGGTAATTGACCGTGATCCAGTAGGCATACATCTTGGCCACGGCGTAAGGGCTGCGCGGATAGAACGGCGTGGTTTCTTTCTGTGGCGTTTCCTGCACCAGGCCGTAGAGTTCGGATGTCGACGCCTGGTAGAAACGGGTTTTCTTTTCCAGGCCCAGAATGCGAATCGCTTCCAGGATGCGCAAGGTGCCGAGGCCATCGGCATTGGCGGTGTATTCCGGGGTATCGAAGCTTACCGCCACATGGCTCATGGCCGCGAGGTTGTAGATTTCGTCTGGCTGCACCTGCTGGATGATGCGAATCAAGTTGGTGGAGTCCGTCAAATCACCGTAGTGCAGAACGAAGCGCTGATTATCGACATGCGGGTCTTGATAGAGATGGTCGATGCGGTCGGTGTTGAACAGCGAGGAGCGGCGCTTGATGCCGTGCACTTCGTAGCCTTTTTTAAGGAGAAGTTCGGCGAGGTAGGCACCATCTTGGCCTGTTATGCCGGTGATTAATGCGATTTTCATGATTTTTTAAGTCTTTAGATTATCAAAGTTGAACCGAAATTTTACGCTGAGTGCTGCCATCAATTAACCGCCGTTATTTTACGGGGATAGCCCACGGATACGCCATTTAGTACAGGGCCAGCTAAAAAAATGTTTAGGTAACCATTTGCGGCTTCCTGACGAACGATGGTACGAATTTTACCGTTCCCAAGCCTGACACTTTTACCTGACACGAAAAGCTTACGATTAACCTCAGTGTCTAGGACAAAGTAACCCGCCCAGTTTCTGGCAACGCCGTTTTGCCACGTACTGTCAGTAATATTCACGGGAGAAACGCTGTCTGCCAAAGTAGTTGAAGGGTTGATCCAAGCCCTTGCCTCCGCCAACATAAGATCGGAGTCTATGTTTTTAGACGCATCGCACAAAGCGTATCCAATAACCGGGCGTTGCTGCTGATGAGCTTTTCGACGAACTAGCACTGCATACCCGACTACTTTGTTTTTGGTGCCCATTAAAGGAATCACTCTGCTCTTGTTCGATTCACTGAAAAGCCAGTGTTCGACGGTGCCCGAAATTTGGCAAATCTTCCCATCCGATGAGGATTTTGCAACCGATACTTTTTTGTTTTGGATAGTGGTAAGCTTAATCCCTCCTACCGGCGTGGCCGCAACATGTGGCAAAAATTGCCACATGCCTTTGTCGGCAAATTGAACACTTGCTACTGTTTCCGGCAATGCTTTCGACCAATACCAATCTTGATTGGCCCCAGGCCAGATTTGTGACCCATCGTGTTCCAATGGCGACAATCTGATTGAAATTGCCGCGCCAGAAATGTTCAACCTATCATCAGTATCGTAATCTTTAAGCGTCCAAAAAGAACCCAACATCGCTGCGATAAAAATCAATCCGAACGCAGTATGAATAATCAAATTAATCGAAGTGGATTGAGTGGATTTTTTCAGGCGGACCAAATAATTTAGGCCTATGCACATAAGTATTACATAAGAAAATAGCGAAAACGCTCCATAGCGGGCTGCGTCAAAAACCAGTAAGAATGGAGGATGCAATGCTCCAGGCAATCCAGCCCTGACGATCCAAAATAATGCAGCTGCGGCACCAGATGAAAGCACAAAAAATCCTAGCAAAGCTAAAAAAATATGCTCTTTACTAACCGTAGAATGATGGCGATAATTTTTTATTTTTGACCACGCGTGTTTTAGGTCTTTAAAATTTTTAAGACCAAAACATTGAAGTACCGCAAACATTGTGAACAGGGTTGTCGATAAAAACATGATGCACCCAACAACCAGTAATGGATAAAAACCGATACGGTGTAGGAGCGGCAGAAGCGGAGTGGAAAAATAAGCAAACACTGCAGGAAAAAATTCTACCAACGTGCGCCACGTCATCACCGTACCAAGACTAGAGAGCTCTCCATTACCCTGGGAAAAAAGTGCTTGCATAGCAAAAGTTGCAACGAACGGCAAAACACAAATGGCCATCCAGAATCGATTGCGGCATGCCAGAAGGTGAGCGAGAACGAAGGTGACAGAAAAAATATAGCCTGTGCCGTGAAATGTTACGGCAATTAATGAAAGTAACATCACAACAACATAAAGTTTGGTGTTTTCCTCAGTCAACGCAACGATCAAATACCATAGCAATAACAAGTACGACAGCCGAGCGACGCTCAAAACAACCTGAAACGGTTGCAACATTGTTTCAGTGTCGACAACACTAGTAATGAGCGCAACCGTTGTGGCGATTAAAAGTAGAGCTGCCAGCTTAGGCGCGTTTTCGCGCAAAGCAAATTTTATATACCGGTTGGTGAAAAAAAAGCAAACTAGCGCAGTAGCGCCATACGAAATAATTTTTGTAAACTGCTGTTGCCCACTAAAAAAATGATAATCAATCCAAGTAAGGAGATACACAATTGAGTGTAAATGCGCACCGTGAGGACGAAAAATATACTGCGGCCAAGTCAATTCGCCGTCAGCAAAATGCAGGATGCGGTCCAACACTGCCCAGCCGTCAACCACTGGTAGTAAAGAAGTGGCGAGATTTGCTAGAGAAAAATTAAATGTTATTACTAGTCCAGCCACGAAAAAGCCAAACCATTTAAAGTTTTTTACGTTATACATATTTTTTAAAAATTATTGCGGGTTGAATTTTCCAAAACAAGAACGAAACAGAATCTGAAGAACCGCTAGGTTTCCTTTAATGCCCGAAATTTTGGTTGGCACTTCGCCAGTTGGATACCGTCTTATGGTCGGCAACTCGATACAGCGATAACCGAGTTTTGGCACACGATAAGACAAGTATGCAAGGAGTTCATAAGTGGCAAATACCTCGCGGAACGGCGCCACACGAGGGTCTAGCAACATTTTACGGCTGTAAGCCCGAAAACCTTGTGTTGTATCAGTCCATTTAAAGCCTGAAAAATGGCTTAACATCGGCGCGTGGATAAAACGGATGGCGAGATCGCGAGAAGCTGGCGTGTTTTCTGCCTGCCCACCGGTAACGAAGCGGGATGCCTGAACGAAATCCACGCCGTCGATTAGTGCGTCGATAAAACGCGGTATCGCTTCCGGGTCATCTTTGTCGTTACCGTCGATACTGATGATTCCGTCATAACCCTCGTCGAGCGCAAATGCATAGGCACAACGCAGCTGCGCGCTGAGCTTTCCCAGCCCAGTTTTTACCAGCAATGCCCTCACTTTATGCTCTTGTAAAAATTGATGATGGAGTGAGCCATCAGAGCTGCCGCCGTCCATGATCAAAATATCGGCAATGTCTGCAATTCGGATGGCCGACAGCCGGGCCAGCAAGTTCTTGATGCGGTTGCCTTCGTTTACAACGGGTATGACCACGCACCATCGGTGCCGGCGCTGGTGCCAAACGGTTTTATCGAATGCCGGCACCTGCCAGGCGGCGCGTGCCGCGGGTGATATATCAGAAACCATAATGAACCCTAAAAAATTTAGATTGCCGAACGATAATGGTTGATCGCGACATCCAAGGCACGCTTGATCGACTGCAGATGCGGCTCGATTTTAGTGGCCACCATTTCAATGGTAACGACGTGGTCAGGCAGAAATTTCTGCACTGCTTTTGCGATACTTGCATGGTCGGTGCCGCCATCGCCTAACGGCACCAGTTCCGGCTCGCTGGCATGCACATGTCGGATGAGCGTTACGTACTCGCGTACTGCTGCTGCAGCATCTTCGCAATTGATATGCAGCGCGCCAGTATCGAGCTGCATACCGATTGCAGGATGTGCGACCTGCCTGACCACATGTGCCGTCTCGACACTTGTCATCATGAAGTTGGCGCCGTAGCAGGCAGGGTTGGGCTCTAGGCAAATAACAACGCCATATGACGCGGCGATATCGCCCAGCCGTCGGAAGAAAGGAACTGCATGCTCCAGCGCCTCTTCGTCGGACAAGCCCGATCGATCTCGGTTCTTGGGCGAACCGAACACCAGCCGAGTGGCTCCCAGGCCGCTGCCGACTCGGCATACTGCCGTCAAATGTGCCATTAATGCGGCTTGCGTTGCAGCGTCGCCGAAAACGTTCAAGCCGGTTGTGCCGAACAGCAATGCCTGCATACCTGTGATTTCGATGCCTCGCTCAGCCCACCAGCGTCGAACGCTAGCGATTTCCGTTTGGGTTGCCTTGGCTGGATCAGGAAAATATTTTCCTGGTGCCACATCAATCGCATCGATGCCCTTTTCCGTTAACAGGTCGGCAATTTCCAGATCTTCCTCACGATCCCAGGCAATATTCGATATTGCCAACCTCATGACGTTGCCACAGCCGCGCTGTGAAAGGCTGTAGGCTCAGACTGAGCATAAGCTCTGACTGCTTGAATTGTTTCCCGCACACTGTACTGATAATGCCCGACGCCACCGAATACCTCAGCGTGACGCGTGCGCATGTCGTAGTGGCCCGGAACACTGGCGGTGTGGTTGGTGAAAGGTTTGCCGAATCCGCTCTCCGAAATTTCTGCAACGCTAACCGGGGCGGCAGTTAGATGAATTAGTGTGAGCCCCAACGACAGCGCTTTTTCTATATCGAACCATAGGTTAGCCATTGGATAGAACTGAAAAACGCCACGGCTTTCGATTGCCGCCATATTATTTTCATTAAGAAAATCATAGATAACATTTTTCCGAAGGCCAGTGCCGACCAACCCGGGCAGACGCACGATCAAATGTTGTGGAAAGCGAGTTTCCACAAACGCCTCCAGGCGCCGCCTGTTCAATCCGTAGGCGTGCAGATTGGCCTCATCGACCGGCGTTGATTCGTCGACATTAATCGGGCTTTTAAAAACGTCGACCGTACTAATCAGAACAAAACGTCGGCATGTCAACGTATCGAGGTGCGCGATCAGCTGATCAATGTTTTTCCGATCCTCTTCTGGTTGCTTGTTGGCAATCCATTTTTGTGCAGGCGCGCCGGCACAAACGACCGTGTCGAATGTTTTGCCGCGAACCTGGTCGATCGTGGTCGATCGAAACAATGCGTCAAAAGTGGTTTGCTTCCGCAGCGTCGTGCCTACAAAACCGGTATGGCCGATCAACGCATTTTCCATTAATTTTTCCTCACTTTCGCAGCGCTACAAAACCTCAGCATCGAGCTTCTCCAGAACGTCGTAGATGTTATCAATCTTCCCGCCAAGCACGGAATAGAATCCGGCTAGGTTCGGGTATTTTTCAAAAAGAATGGGGCGGCCGTCATCGCCCTCATTTTTTACCAATACAGTTTTTACTTCAAACAGCGAATCAACATAAACGCTGTCGCGTATTGCGGGCAGATATCGGACGACATCGCGCATCATGCGATCAACGCGGGTATCACGATCGTAAAGTGCCAGCTTTTTATACGGATTGATGTCGGGCTTGTCGAGCCAACTCATATGCGGTGTGTACCGCACATGCGACAACGTGTGTAATTTTTTTGCCGGGAACGGCATGAGCGAAAAGAACGGCCCATCCATGACGGTGATGCCGACATCACACAGCGCCGGCGGTACCCGAATCAACGCCATTTCCGTGATCTCATGTTTCAAAGGCGTGGTGGAGCCTGGAAAATCGCCGCGCATCTGATTCAAACCGCTATAGGTGCAGTTAAAGATGCGTCGGCTGCAAATCGATTCTTCGACTCCATCGTCGTGCCTGACATCGACGCGCAGAGTACCCTCTTCCACTTTCACAACCCCTTGTGCACATGCTTGCAAAACAACATGGACACCGCACTTCGCCAACTCTGCCAATGCCCACTGCGCAAGTTGCGTCGAATCGAATGCATATTCGTCTACCTGGAACACTGCCTCAATCAAACGAGGATCGAACAAGTCCCGCAGGGCAGGCATTGCCGGCGTCACCCTGGCACCAATTTCGCGGCAAAAGCGTTCAAATTGTTTTGGCGTGACTTTTGAGTTGCGCCGGGCAATCGCATAAAGCTTGTGAAAATCCTGTTTTACCGCGTTCGGCCAGTCCCGCACAAATTTTGGAAGATTTACTTGGCTACGGTAGGCCGTCGTGAAACTGCGCGGGTAATGGTAGCCGTTGTGCACCCGAGCTTGATTGTTATAGGAGGCACGACTTAGCAGCGCGCTTTCTCTCTCCAGCAAGACAATATTTTGGTAGCCGCGGTTTTTGGCCAGATAGATAGCAATGACCGCGCCATAAAATCCGCCGCCGATGATTACGGCATCCTGCTTTGCTAAAGCACCGACACTAGCGATCACGAGGAATGAAAACCGGTTGCAATTGGTCAGGCAACGACACCTCTTCTATGTTGAGCTTGTGGCGTCGAGTCATTGTGGCGCTGGTGAATTCTTGGCCAACATGGTAGAGCGGGCCTTCATTGGAAAGACTTGTCATGTGCAGGATATATTCACCTAGCACTAGCAATACCAGGGACATCAGAAAAAACATGCCTGATTGTTGCAGCGAAAGGCTGACCCAGCCCGGAGCTACATCTGCCTTGAACAGGCCGATAAATACGATGTAGAAGGAATACACCAGATTGGCCATCGCACCAAAAAGCGACAACGATGTCGCAAGGCGCATTGGTGCCCGGGTGGTTGATACCAGCAAACGCAATCCGCGGTCGATGCTTTCCCCCAGCTGCTTGCGCTGCACGCGTTTCGGCGGCGCACTGTACTGAAGGTTCACCCTTGCAAACCCACCAGTGGCCGGCAAGTGACGATAGGTCATTGCTGGCTGACTATGCTGCAAGATGTAGTTAACTACCCGTTTGCTGAGCAGACGATATTGTGGCGCTTCTTTCGCGAGGTAGATGCCATTGAAGATCTTGTATAGTTTATTGAAGATTTTATAAGCGCTATAGTAAAAAAGGCTTTGCGCTGATTTCTGGTCGTTGTCTGCAAACACTACGTCAGTGCCACGCACTGCCTTATCAAGCATCTCTGGTAGAAAGTTGATGTCGTCGGCTAATGGGTCGAGGACAACGACAAAATCACCGAGCGCATTCTCCAAACCAACCCAGCAAGCGGTGTCAAAATCGACCTGCTTAATCAGTGCATAAACTTGTACATTTGGTTGCCCATTTTCACTAGTAAGCTGCTGAAGTACCGAAATACTTGTGTCGTCGGAGGCGTTGTCAACAACGATGAGCTCATAGTCCGAAACAATCGGCGCAATTGTTTTGGATGCGTCCAACAGCATTTGCAAAACGTTTTCGGATTCGTTGCGGACTACAAAAACGACGCTTAGAAAAATTGGAAACGATGCCATGAAATACTTTCTGAAAGCATAGATGCAATAGGCATATATCGATTACGGTATATGTACATCTACCGGCAATAATTAGCCAAACCGTAGACGATTAGCCGCGATGACTGCTTGCTGATGTAAGCCGTGCCACAAAATGAAAACCATCATCCGGATTTTTAAAATAATTATGAAAATCCTGAAAATGTGGCCCATTGCCGCGACAGAATAAATGAACATTGAACGGATGTTCGTCAACGATAGATAAACCGTTTTCCTGGAATTTTTGTATCCACCAGTCGCGAGGTTGTAGCGTTACATGGTATGGCCTGCCGTTTTTATCGAGATACTCGATCATCGAAATCGAACCAATGAAATACCCGTTTGGATCCAGATGCGCGGCAATATTACAGATGGTCTGGCTCAGATCAGCTTCCGTTATATGCTCAAACACTTCCCAAGCCGTAATCAGCTGAAATTTTACTGTGTTGGAAGTAGTCGTTTCGTATATGCGGAATGGATGTGTAAGGTCGCAGGTAAATAGATTTTTCGGTAGGAGCGGCCAGTAACCGATTCGGTTTTTTTTGCAATAATCGGAACCATCGATACCGATTGCTGCGAGCCCGTTCTGTATGTACTCGAACAGCAAGCCTGCAGCGCCTGCACCGAGCTCCAGGCAGATGATGTCGGCGCCCAGCACATCGATACAATGGCGTACGAATTGTGTGGGCCTGACCAAGCCTTCGGTCGTTGAGTCCGGCTCTAAATGGTCGTTACTCGTTAGCGCGATGGGATGGTTAGTCTCGATAGCAATTGCCCGAATTTTTTCGAGAGCGGGCTGCTGCTCCAGCTCCAAGATAGCGGGCATTGATTCGATATACCATTTGCGCAGCATGTCGATTTGATAGCTGCTTTCGGCAAGCGTTTGAGAACCTTGGAATTCCAATGTTCGCGATCGCTGTTCAGAGGTGTGGGCGATAGTGAGCGAATCTCGGATCAACGCTTCGTTTGTTCTGGTGCGTTCTTCGGTGTACCGCAATAACGTGAGTACATCTTCAAGCTGTTTTTCAGTACGTTCGACTCGAGTATTTAATTGCTCGACCAAAGAGTGGAGAGAGTCGATCAAGCCATATGCTGGCGCTGGTACTTGCCCGGTCTGCGCGATATCAGAATGCCGGGTCTTGTAGGCAAAGTTATTAATGCCGTGCGACATGCGGTTAGTGCGTTGCTTCACTGTGGAACTCCGCTGGCTTCATTCAAGCTGGCATTTGGCACATAACGCAAACCCAGATCGCAAACACCGTCGAAAACATATTCACGGCTCTTTTGCACTACTGTCAGATGTGCTGCCGCGTCCAGCCAATGCAGTATGCGTTGGTTGGCGTAGTATTGATCGTACTCGACCGCAACTACAGCCTGAATTTCGTATAAATTCGCAGCCAGGTTGCAAGTGCCGACAAAATCGACGGTAAAGAATTCACCCTTCTTGAACTTTCGATGCCAAAAGGTGCTTTCTGGATCAACCGTGAAATGTGGCATATCCTGGTTCAGCGTGCCCCAGGTGGTTACCTTGATTCCTTCCTTGGAACGCACTCGAAACGCAACGTTCAGATTTTCGATATCACAATGACTGACGCATTTGATAGACAGGCGCATCGTATCTCCGGCATACAGCACTGCCTGCATCGCATCGTTTTTATCGAAAATCGCCACCGACAAGATCTCGACATCCAGATTGCCGTATGAGCTATCGTTTCTGATGGATGCCGTTTTGACTTCGCTATTTTTCTGAAGACTGCGAAAAGCAGCCTCCTCTTCCTGCTGTAAAAACTCGCGATAGGAAAACAATACTTCTGCTGAGCTGCCGTAATTGCGAATGGTGCCCTGATGCAGAAACAGCGCCCTGGTTGTCAGGCTGCGGACGATTTCTTGATCGTGAGACACGAACAACAGCGTGCAACCGTTATCGAGCAGCCGGTCGATCTGGCGGTAGCAGCGCTTTTGAAATAAGGCATCGCCAACGGCCAGAGCCTCATCCACGATCAGAATATCGGGGTCAACCTGGGTTTGCACAGCAATTGCCAGGCGCACGATCATGCCGCTTGAATACGACTTCACAGGTTGATCGAGATGCTGGCCGATATCGGCAAACGCTGCGATGGCGTCGAACCTTTCCTCAATCTGTTCCCGTGAAAACCCGAGCAATGCGGCGTTCAGATAAACGTTTTCACGACCGGTGAAATCCGGGTTGAAGCCTGAACCGAGTTCAAGCAACGCGGCGATACGGCCACGTGTGGTGACGCTGCCGGTAGTGGGTGTAAGGGTACCGGTAATGATTTGCAACAGCGTACTTTTGCCGCTGCCGTTTCGGCCGACGATACCGAAGGATTCGCCTTTTTTTACCTCAAAGGAAACATCCGACAGTGCCCAGAACTCCTGAAAATAATTCTTTTTTTCAATGCCTGCCAAGCGTTGCAGCCGAGGCAGGATGAATTGCCGAAGCTGATCGCTTGGCTTGCCGAACAGGTCGTAGCGCTTCGAAATATTCTGAACGCTGATTGCGGTGTCGTCAAAGGACATTGGCAAACCCTTTCCGCGTTTTCTGGAACCATACGTAGCCTCCCCAGGCGACCAGCAACGATACGATGCTGTAAATCAGCAAGCCTGGAAAATTGGGAAACTGGCCCTGGATCAGCACAGCGCGGGATTGTTCGATGATGAATGTGAGCGGATTGAGCATCAACCACGGTTGCACGGCTGGAGGCAATGCCGAAATAGGATAGAACACGGGTGAGGCAAACAGCAGGATCGTCATGAGCAGCCCGATGGGTTGAACCACGTCACGCAAGAAAACGCCGAGCGATGCCAATCCCCAGGCAATTCCGAGTGACAAGATAACCAATGGCAGCAGTACCAGCGGCAGAAAAATCGCCTGCCAGGGCAGCATGCCGTTGATTAGCACCAGCGCCCCGCACAACACCAGCATGTTGACTACCGCATGAAAAAGCGAGGCTCCCATCGCCACGATGGGCAGAATTTCCAGTGGAAATACAATTTTTTTCACGTAACTGACGTTTGCCAGAATCAGGCTGGGCGCCCGAATCAGCGTCTCGGAAAACAGGCTGTGGACGATCATCCCCACGAACAGCAGGATCGCGAACTGGGAACGACTCTCCGGCTCCCCTACGCCCCAACGTGCCTTGAACACCACTGAAAACACAAGGGTGTAAATCGTCAACAGCATGACCGGATTGACGAACGACCATACCAGCCCGAGCACTGAACCCTTGTACCGGCCGATCACATCGCGCTTGGTGAGCTGACCGATCAACTCCCTGTTGCGCCATGTACTACGCAACACGGAGACTGGCGAAACGGGCGCGGGCGCATGCGGATTCACAGCCCCAGCTTTCGCCTGAATACCTGCATGCGCTTGGCAAACCCTTGCTTGCGAATCGCCTCGACCTGCACACCCACCCATCGGCGGTTGAACAATTTACGGCCGAACTGGGAAATGGTCATGTCGGCGCCGGCGCTGCCGGCAACAGCCGCGGAATGAAATTGCGGCCGTGGGCCGAATCCGGTGGCAAGCTTGAATGCATCCGGACTGAAGCTGCGGATGACTTCGTTTTCTGCCGCCTCATCCCAAGTACGGGGTGGAAACTCGGTTGCGAGATAGATTGTGACGGTGGCGGGCAGTTGCTGACTAACGGTTTTGCCGCCGGCGAGCACCGCCAGTGGCCGGCCATCGAGATACGGCAAGGCAATGTGGATGTCGCTGGGAATGCCTGCCATGCGAAAAACGAAACGACCATAACCAGGCGGGCCGGCGCGGTCCACATGGCCGAAATCGATCAGCTCATGCACCGCGTGGACCGGCGAATCACCATCGGTCAGAATCGCCGCAGTGGCGGCGCAGTCGACGTACTGATCGTGCTGCAACGCACCTGCCAGGACACCAAGGTGATTGGAAAACAGTGCCTCATTGGGCGCTACGACAATAAATGCCTCGTGTCCGACCGCTGCCAGCAACAGGCCGTAGAGTATCTGGCCGAGTTTTCGGCGCACCTTGATTTCCGGGTGCCTGCCATATTCCCAGAAATCGATTTCAACCAGCTCGATGGGAAAACGCGACTGTTGCAGTGTCGCCAGGATCGTTTCCCGATGGCGCTCTGCATCGGCCGCATCGATAACCAGTATCGCCGAAAAATCCTGGTATTCCTGAACCTCGACACTTTTCATGTGCGCCCGCAATGTGGCTTCACAATATTGCGGCATCAACAGGTTCAGACTGATTTTCAGGCGCGGCGCACCCGGGGGGTTTTGCAGCGCGAGTAATTCATGCCGGCGTGCCAGCAAACCGCCATAGAGATCGGCGAGGTTGCGCGTGAGCGTGAATCGCTCGGTGAAAATCGCCTGGGCCTTGCGAATCATTGCCAGCGCCTGCAAACGGTGGGATTTTGCCCAATCCAGATGACGGGTGATATCGGCAACCATTTGCTCGACCGGCGTGCGGCCATCGATGTACAGCAGCGCATCGCCGAAAAATCTTTTGGCAAAAGGGTTTTCATCGCAGATTACCAGCGCACCGGCCGCAATACTTTCGAACAGGCGATTGGACATCAGCTCTGACTCTTTATGTGCCGGAGAAGAAAGCACCAGGGCCACGCCCGCACGGGAAATCTCGTCAATCATCGAGATGCCGTCAAAGGGCACTTCATCGACATAGCTTTCATAGCCAGCCCATACTTTTACGCCCTGAAATACCTGCGGGCCGTAAATGCTCATCAGACCGGTTTTATCCAGATGCTTCAAGACTTCCTGATGCCGCGACTTGCCACCGCTGATTGCTTCCCAGTTGATGCCGGCGTAGAACAATTTACCCGCACCAAGCGACGGCGGATGGATGACACCGGCAGTTGAGTGGTAAAGATTGAACAAAGCCGGCAAGTGGGTGGCCTGGCCGCGAATCATGCGCTTCACATGGTCGTCTGCCGCAGTGGCGCTGCAACTGATGAAGTCGTCGTGGGTCGTAAGATTACGCGAGCAGCGGGCATAGCCCCACTCATGGTAAAAACGCAGCGGATTCCAGAGCGCGACGAAAGAAAATGCGTCGTACCGCTTGGGCGTGTCGTAATGCAGGTGCAGGACAAAATCAACCGTACTTTTCGACACCTTCACGGAAGGGTCCGTCAGCAGGCTGCCGTCCGCATGGATTTCGACGCATTCTATGTTCATCGAGCGGGCCGCGATCTTCAGGCGCGCGATGCACTCGTCTTCTGCCGTTTGAATGTCCGGCCAGAGCTTGACTACTGCAAATCGTCTGACGATGCCTTCGGGCAAAGAAAATACTTCAGGCATTCGTGTGTATCCAATCTTGTTTTGATATTTGGTGGGATTTACCCGATCCGGCCGCCGGCGTTCACATCGCCAAGCAAATGCAACAGATCGGCATAAGCACTGCGCAATCCACCTTTTGCGGCGATCTTTGGCGTCCAGCCCAGCGAGCGAATGCGACTGCTGTCGAGCAACTTGCGCATCGTGCCATTGGGTTTCGTTGGGTCGTAGACAATTTCGCCGGTAAAGCCGACGATTTCGGCAATGATCATTGCCAGTTCCGAAATTGCCAGATCGCTGCTGCAGCCGACATTGTACAAATCATGCGTGGTCGGGGCGCGCATGATGCATTTCATTGCATCGGCAAGATCGTCGACGTGCAGCAATTCGCGACGCGGCGTGCCGTCGCCCCACACCACGAATTCAGAGCCACCGGCAAGTTTTGCTTCATGCGTGCGCCGCAGTATGCCGGCCACCACATGGCTATGCTGGGGGTGGTAGTTGTCGCCCGGACCATACAGGTTGGGCGGGATGACGGATACAAAATTGCAGCCAAACTGCGTGCGATAGGCACGGCACATCTCGATGCCGGCAATCTTGCTTACCGCATACGAACGGATGTTGGCGTCGAGCGGTCCGGTGAGTAGCGCTTCTTCGGCGATCGGCTGCGGGGCATTGGTGGGATAAGTGCAGTTTGATGCAACGAATACCAGCTTGTGCACGCCCACGCGGTAAGCGCCGTCGATAACGTTCGATTGAATCAGCAGATTTTCTCGCAGGAAATCTGCCGGCAGGGTCGCGTTCGCATGAATACCGCCAACCTTTGCACCAACGTGAAAAACCAGTTCCGGCTTGTTCTTGTCCATCCACTCATGGACTGCCGCCTGATCGGTGAGGTCGAGTTGCGCGCGCGAGGTTAGCAACAGTTCCGCATTTTCTCCTGCGAAACTGCGTACGACAGCTGAACCCAGCATGCCTTTGTGCCCGGTAATCCAGACTTTCTTTCCAGCAAACGATTCAACCCTGCCGCGTTCTGCCGGGCTATTGAACTCATCAGACATAACTATTCCTAACCCTCAAGATTTCCAAGCACGCAGGCTTTTTGAACTTACGACCGGGTCGTCCGTAAAGCCATAGATTGTATCGCGAATAACAACGGAAATTGCAACGCCAATAGCAGGCAACATCGCCATCGTTGACGCGTTCGGAACAGAAAGTAGGCAATGGACAGGCAAGAAATTATTGGGGCAAATCGAACACCAGCACTTCCGCATCAATGCCACCATCGATCCGGAGATTACGCTCCTCGCCAAGTTTTGCCGCATCGCCTGCCGCCAAGCGCTGGCCATTTACCAGGACTTCTCCCCGGATGACATGCACGTAGGCCAGCCGGCCGGGCGCCAGTGGCAGCGCCGCTTTTTGTACGCCATCGAATAACCCGGCATAAATGCTGGCATCCTGATGAATCAGGACCGAGCCCTCGCGTGCATCGGCCGAAGCCACTACCCGCAATTGCCCTTCTTTGTCGGCTGCAGAAAAACGCTTTTCTTCGTAACTGGGTTCGATGCCGACCATGTTTGGTTCGATCCATATCTGCAAGAGATGCACGCCATTGTGCTGGGAATGGTTGAATTCGGAATGCCGAACACCCGTACCGGCACTCATACGCTGCACGTCGCCCGGACGGATCACGCTGCCCGTCCCGATGCTGTCCTTGTGGGCCAGTTCACCTTCGAGCACGTAGGTGACAATTTCCATATTTTTGTGACTGTGCGTGCCGAAACCGGCTCCCGGTGCGATCCTGTCTTCATTAATGACGCGCAGCGGGCCAAAACCCATATGCGCGGGGTCCATATAATCGGCAAATGAAAAACTGTGGAAAGAATCGAGCCAACCGTGGTTTGCATGTCCACGTTCGTTTGCCTTGCGCAAGGTAATCACGAGATTTCTCCGGTAAGGTAAATCATTCATGCCAAATTTACACCAATGCGTGGAAATGCGGTCGATGCAAGCCAGAGTTTTTCCTCTTGGCAATTCTTACGTTGGAAGATTTGCTCCCTCCCCTACCGGATTGCTGCATGCCGGCCCGCTGGCGGCAGCCTTGGCGAGCTACCTGGATGCCCGACATGGCATGGCGCTGAGAAAAGCCGCACGTGCCTGGCGCATTCGCGTGCCGGGCATAGGCGAGCCGGATGAATGCACTCGATTCGACGATCGTTCAAAGGGCCCGATCATGCAGCACCTTGCAAGTAAAACCGGGGATTTCGTGTAGAGGCGCGCCAAGGCGATACCCATGTGGTGCGGGGGATGGATCTGCTGGATTCGACGCCGCGCCAGATCTACCTGCAACGCAACTGGGTTTGCCAACGCAGATCAGCGCTTCGGCATGCCGCCCAGCAGTGCTGCAATACGAGGCTTTGCCTGCTTGGATGTACTAGACGCTTCCGGAGTCGGACGGGTGATGCTTGCCGAAGGTTCGTAGGGCTTCAGAAACCAGGGATCGACCTTCTCCCGACGTGGGGCGCCGGCGTACGCAGTGCGGCCAAAATTCTGGCCACCCGGTGAAGCAGCGCGCGTGCGCTCGCCGCCACCCTCGCCACCACGATTTGTTGCCGCACCTCTGCCTGCACTGTTGACTGGTCGACTGCCGCTAGTGGCATCCTGCGCGCGGGCCGGGCGCAGAGCGCGTGGCAGGAAACCCGCAAGCTGTGCCGGAACAAACTTGTGCTTGATCATTTTTTCGATATCGACCAGCAACCGTTCATCCTTATCGGAATACAGTGAAATCGCATCGCCGGAAGCGCCAGCACGGCCGGTGCGCCCGATACGGTGGACGTAATCTTCGGCGTTGTAAGGCAGATCGAAATTGATTACGCAAGGCAAATCGGAAATGTCCAGGCCACGCGCTGCCACGTCGGTAGCCACCAGCACATCGACATCGCCATTCTTGAAGGCTTCCAGGGCTGCCATACGCTCGTTCTGCGATTTGTCGCCGTGAATGGCCGAGGCTTTCACGCCTTCCTGCTCCAGTTGCCGTGCCAGGCGCGAAGCACCAATTTTGGTGTTGGAGAACACCAGTACCTGCTTCAGATCACGCCCGCGGATCAAATGTGCAACCGCATCGCGCTTATCTTCCTCGTCAACCTTGTAGACCACCTGCGTGACCCGATCCGCCGTAGCATTGCTACGCGCCACTTCAATCGTCACCGGGTTGTTCAGGAAACTACCGGCAAGACGTTTGATTTCCGTGGAAAACGTCGCGGAAAACATCAGGTTTTGCCGCTCTTTGGGTAACAGGTTGATGATGCGCTGCAGGTCGGGCAAGAATCCCATGTCGAGCATGCGATCGGCTTCATCCATCACCAGAATCTGGGTTTGAGACAAATTCAGGTTCTTCTGTTGTACGTGGTCGAGCAACCGACCTGGCGTGGCGATCACGATTTCAACGCCATTACGCAGGGCAAGTGTCTGCGGCGCCATATCCATACCGCCGAACACGACGGTCGAACGTAATGCGGTATGGCGGGAATACGCCTTGACGTTTTCTGCTACCTGATCTGCCAGCTCACGCGTAGGCGTCAGGATCAGCGCACGAACCGGGTGGCGCGCAGGCGACATGCTGATACTGGCATGCGCGAGCAGCAGTTGAATGATCGGCAGCGAAAATCCCGCTGTCTTGCCAGTACCGGTTTGCGCCGCGCCCATCACATCGCGCCCTTGCAGCACCATGGGAATTGCCTCGGCCTGGATCGGTGTCGGATGTTCATATCCCTGATCTGTCAGGGCACGTAGAATTTCAGGCGCCAGCCCAAAATCGGAAAATCGAATGGTCGCCACAGGATTAACCGCTGGCAAATCTGGAGAAACTAATTCGGACATAAGACAAACTCGATTCAAAAGTAAGCAGCCTGTGGCAGCGCAGAACCGCGCTGGGAAATCTCATGGCAGGAACCTCGCGATTATACGCGTCACCAAGTTCCTGGCGGCAGGAAAGCCATTGACGTGCGACGCTGAATGTTGGACGATGCGCCGCATACTGCGTTCCGGGATTGTTTTTTTAAATAAGTTGTACCGAATACCGGCTCGGCGTTGCGAAAAATCAATGCTATTGCGCCTTAGTAATGATATTGTCCATTAGTTAATTTAAAGCAATTGCTTTGGGGTAAAAATGTCGTCGCTCTCAAATAGAAATGTTTTTCAGTTGCCGTTGAATGTACAACGCACGCCAGTTGCGCTGCATCGTACTGAAGCATCGAATGCTTCTTCGCTGTTTACTTCTCAAACTGATAATTCAAGACCCCCGCGTTTTGCTTCCAACGCGGCACTGGCCCATTTGAAAGCACTTGGACCTCGGCTGACTTCTGCTCAGCGCACATCGATTGCCCTGCTTCAGGAACATGAATCGGCTCAAGGGTTCGATGAAAATGGTGCAGTACAGGTAGATGCGACAAAAGCAATGCCGTCGTTTTCAAACGGTGAGAGCGCCCTGCAGCGACGTGCCAGTTTCAAACTGGTCTGAAAAACTGCGCACGGCTTCATCCGTATAAATCTCTACCACGCACATCGGCCGTACAGCGCCCGCACGCCGGGTGATAACTCCCGTGGGTTCAGGGAAGTTTAAAAGTGTGCCGACAGCCACTGAGCTTACGATACGGTCAGGCTGCCAAACTTGTACGCCGTGAAATAACGCCTACAGTGTATTTACATCGACGTGTATTGCTCAGAGAGAAGTCATGAAGCTGCAAATAGCTAAATGGGGCAATAGTCTGGCCCTGCGCATTCATCATGAAGCGCCGCACTTCATCGGGCGCAGCCGTCGGTATGATGTGGCGTATGTTTTCATAGTCCTCAAGCAACTGACTGACGAGGTCGAGAAAAATCCACCAGCTCGTGACGTTCGTTGTCACCCGTGACATCCAGCAGGCCGTTCATGAAACCAGGGCGCGGCTAAGATGCCGCGCAGGCCTGATCAGGCCGCAACAAGATTTTTACCGTACATGCCCGTTGCGGAAGTCGATTGCATCACAGCAGGTGCTGCGTGAGCCAAAGGCGCACGATCAGGATTGATTGCGGCCCATGATTCTCGTATGTCTTTTAGCATGTTCATCACCTCGAAAACAATTGCAGGATCATTTTGCAGATTGGCTACGAGCAGCCGATGGCTCATATAGGCATACAGATTATCAAGAGTTTGGGCTACTTCGCCACCCACTTTCACATTCAAGCTCGCCCGTAGCCCGCTATCGACAATTGTGATGGCGCGATTAATACTGCTGCCTTTGCCGGCAACATCCTTGTTTTGCATGCAGAACTGTGCTGTTGATAAGGAAGCAATTGCGCCGTCGAACAGAAGAACTATCAGTCTGTGCGGTGATGCGCCGGAAACACTGGTTTCAAGCCCGACTTGTGTGTACGCATTTGCGCCTCTGACCGAAGATCCGAACATGATATTCCTATACGAAATTGACTTGGTAAGCTAGGTATCGACCGTTCTGGAAAATACTTAAAGCATTTTCAAAAAATACATTGGCACAACAAAACTACGGCATTCTTTGCCTGGAATGTAGCTAGATCGGCTAATTTTTAGACTTCGCAGCTGCGTTTATTCTTCTCTGCGGCCACATGAACGGAGGTTGTTGACGGGGATTCGTGGGTAAGCACCACGCCAGCACTGTCATTGACATTCGGTGCCGCGATTGTGAGCCCGCAAAGCGGCTGCTTCAAGATCGATGCCGTTCAAGTGCGTAGTTGATGGGCCCTGGCTGTGTCCGACTGCGTTGAAAGCGTCAGCGGCCGTTGCCATAGCCGCATATCGGCCTAGATGCAGCATCGGGCTTGGTCAATACGGTCATCAAGTGCGTTTTGAGCGCCGAAAGGGATGCGATGCGGGGCCAATTTGCCCCTAAAAACGTAATTGTTACTCGTCCGCCTAATCAATTGAGCAAGATGGCGAATTTCGCAGACTAAAAATCGGGCGTAAGCCAAAATCATGAATAGTTCAGTAGTTCCACAGCACCCGGCCGTTATCACTTGCATAAATGAGGGGGTTAATACATGCCAACGAATAATGCTTTGGTTTTCTCAAGGGTATGTCTTGTTCCACAACCTTCTTTGGTCCTGGAAAAACAGGGTCAGCCATGACTATCACTGCCAATCCTCAAAATCCGGCGAAGGAGTTATTTCCCGACAGTGACAGCTTACTCGTTGATACCGACGTCGGCATACGGATTCATGCCCGCGTATTTGGAGAGGGGCCGCCTTTGCTGTTACTGCATGGGCATCCACAAACTCACGCAATCTGGCACCGCGTAGCGCCAACCCTGGCTAAAAACTTCACGCTGGTATTGGCAGATTTGCGAGGGTACGGTGATTCGTCTAAACCGGAAGGCTACGCCGATCACGACAATTACAGCAAACGTACGATGGCGTTGGACATGCTCCGCGTGATGCGAGCATTGGGGCACGAAAAATTCTCGGTATTGGGGCATGATCGGGGGGCACGCGTGGCACATCGGCTAGCTGTTGACCACACTAGCGCTGTATCACGGTTGGTCACGCTGGACATTGCTCCCACATTGGCGATGTACGAGCAGACTAGTCAGGCTTTTGCCCGCGCCTACTGGCATTGGTTCTTCCTGATACAGCCAGCGCCTTTGCCCGAGCGTTTGATTGAAGCCGATCCGGTTGCGTACATTCACGATGTAATGGGACGACGTCATGCTGGTCTGGCACCGTTCGATCCCCGTGCGCTTGCTGAGTATGCGCGCGCGATTGCATTGCCTGGTGCCGCACATGGGCTGTGTGAAGACTACCGCGCAGCTGCGGGTGTCGATTTAGTGCACGAACAGGCCGACCGCGACGCCGGGCTCAAAATCAGGCAGCCACTATTGGCGCTTTGGGGCATGGAAGGTGTTGTGCAGCGCTGCTTTGACACCCTTGCTGAATGGCAGCGTGTGGCAACTGACGTGCGAGGGCAAGCACTGCCTTGTGGGCATTACATTCCCGAAGAGGCTCCGGATGAGTTACTAGCGCAGATACTGCCTTTCCTGAAAGCTGCATCGTGAACCGAAAAATCCGGACTTGGCCTGCAGTTGGCGCGTCTAGAGATACTACCTTGACCAACGACTTGCCGGCCCAAGCAATAATAAACGGCCCACCCTTATGGCCATGACGCGAGCAGCCCCACCCGTACGGCAAATCCATTCCTCAATCCAGTTGGTCAAGATCGTGGAAAATTGGCTTTCCGCAGACTGCTCGTTGTCTTTGCGGAAGTTTTGTACCGTATCGGATACGGGGCTCTCCATCAAGACCTTAAACGACATGCCGTAGCGATCATCGTCCGTCACTTGATACGGTCACAGATGCCCTTCTCTCAAAAAAGCTGCCAGTGTTGGTGTGGCATCCGTGACAATCGACCCGGCCATCAAGACGTTTTCTTATCGCGCTGCTGCAATTGTCTTTTTCAGATTGTTGTCGGGTTCGCTAAATGAAAACAAGGTCTTCCCATATGACTTGTGACAGGGATTACCGTAAATGAATAAGGAAATGCGCCACATCCGGCCGACATTAAAAAACTTTGCAAATTGCCCTAAAGGAAAATCGACTGCGTCCGTTAATGATTTACTAGCGACAAACTGAAGCAAGTCTGCTACGAAAAAGCACCAGTCAGGCCGGTAATTTTCGATTTAATTCTAAAGGAGCAATACCATGTCAGTCATCAACACAAACATCCCTTCGCTCAATGCACAGCGTAACCTGATGAATAGTGCGGTCGATCTAAACACCTCGATCCAGCGTCTGTCGTCCGGTATGCGCATTAACAGCGCAAAAGACGACGCGGCCGGGTTGTCGATCGCTACACGGATGGACTCACAGATTCGCGGCAGCACAGTGGCCATGCGCAACGCCAACGATGCAATCTCCTTTTCGCAAACCGGCGAGGGTGCGTTGGGTAACATGACCAGCAGCTTGCAACGTATGCGTGACCTGTCCGTTCAATCGGCCAACGATACCAACACCACAGCCGACCGCGCCAATATCCAGACCGAATTTCTGCAACTGCAGTCCGAAGTGACCCGTTTGCAAGGCACCAAGTTCAACGGTCAGGCAGCTCTCGGCTCAGGCAGTCATGTTTATCAGGTCGGAGCTGATACTAGTGACACGATCACGGTCGCCACAAATGCACTGACCAACACCTCTACATCGGCCGGCGCCACGATCGACGTAACAACCGCAGCCAAGGCAACCGCAGCGATTACGGCCATCGACCTCGCCCTGACCGAAGTGCAAAGCGAACGTGCAAACTACGGCGCGGTGCAAAACAGGTTTGCCTCGGTGGTTTCAAACCTGGGCACTGTGATCGAAAACCAATCGGCGTCGAAGTCCCGCATCATGGACACCGACTTTGCGGCGGAAACCGCCAAACTGTCCCGCGGCCAGATCCTTCAGCAAGCCGGTACCGCCATGCTGTCTCAGGCAAACTCGCTGCCGCAGGGCGTGCTTGCCCTGCTGCGTTAATCGACGGGTCGTTTCAAGGGAAATGCGGGCAAGCCCGCATTTTTCGTTCTTGAGAGGCGCATTCAACAGTTTCGGCGTTGAGGCACACGTGGTAAAGCGCTTCCTGGATCAAACTATTGCTTATTAGAATGATTCGTACATAATACTGTGCGGTAGCGCTGCATTTTGTAAATTAAGGAGCAAAGTCATGGGAATCAGTTCAGCCGGTATTGGCTCTGGCCTTGATGTTAATAGTCTGATTACACAGATCATGAGCGCAGAACGTGTTCCGCTCGATCTTCTCAAAGCTAAAGAAACCGTTGCAAACGCCAGATTGTCCGCTTTTGGAACGGTGAAAAGTGCAATGGCCACGTTCCAGGCGGCGCTCAAGACATTGCAGGCAGGCGGATTGAATGCCCAAAACGCCACGTCGAGCAGCCCGACAACCTTTGGTGCAACGGCAACCGATGCCGCGACCCCTGGCTCGTATGCCATAACGATTAGTCAATTGGCACGTCAGGCCAAGCAGATATCAGGCGCGGTTGCCAGTCCCACAACCGACTTCGCAACTGGCACCTTATCGATTCAGGTCGGCACGGCGCCGGCGATCAGTATTCCGGAAGGTGTTTATTCTCTCCAAGGCATGTCGGATGCGATTAACAAGGCCAACACCGGCGTATCAGCTTCAATTGTCTTCGACGGTGTTGCCAGTCATTTATCATTGACTTCGACCTCGACCGGTGTCGCCAGCGACTTTACGGTCGCGGCCACCGGCGGCCTGGCGCAATTCGATTCGACTTCAGCATCCGTGACAAAACAGGCTGCGCTGGATGCCAACTTCACCATTGACGGGCTGGCTGTGACGAGCGCATCGAATAGCGTGAGCACGGCGATCAAAGGCGTCACATTGAATCTGGCTGCGGTAAATGCGACTGCATCGACGCTGACGATTGCCCGCGACGACACCAAGGTAAAATCTAACGTCAATGATTTCGTCAAGGCCTATAACGCCTTGACCACGACTGTCAAAGGATTGACTAGTTACGATGCGGCTGCAAAAAAGGGTGCGGTCCTGACGGGTGACTCCGGTGCGCTATCGGTCCCGTCCGCGTTACGTAGAGAAATTTCGACTGCAGTCGCCAGTAGCGGCACGATTACCAGTTTGTCGTCGCTAGGTATAACCTCCCAGCGCGATGGCACCCTGACCGTTGACGATGTGAAGTTAAGCAAGGCCATTTCGACCGATGCCGGCAATATCGCCAGGTTTTTTAACAACCCAGACGGCTTGGCCACGCGATTGAATTTGTCTGTTACCCGTTTACTGGACACAACAGGCGTTATTACCTCGCGCACAGATGGATTGACTGCCAGTATAAAGTCGCTGCAGACGCAGGAAGAAGCAGTCATCGTGCGATTGACGCAAAAAGAAACCGCATTGCGCAGACAGTTCACCAATCTCGACACGGTACTGGCGGGCTTGCAGAGCAAAGGGGCGTTTCTGTCAGCGCAGTTGGCACGGCTATAACAACCACGGTACAGGCAGCAGCGGTACTCCACGATGCCATGGCGACCCTTACCAAGAAAAATTTGACCGCTGCCAAGGGTCATGACTGGGACAGTCATGATTACTTTTCCGCTGATATGTCGCGCCAGCCCCCAAACTAGGTACTAAACAGGCATTTGTTCCGGGGATACATTTTGCCTTACGGCTTTATAGTATGTTCGCGTCTCGCCTGATTTCAGGCAATTCTTTTTGGGCGTATTCAACCCGAAGGCAATCGATGACCTACCCCACCGAAATTCTTGCGGCGAACCTGGATCACCATTGGTTGTCATGTTTTCCCGCAGCCAAGGTGCTTTCTCTGGATTGTTTCGATACCCTGCTCTGGCGTAAGGTAGCCGAGCCTACCGATGTTTTTTATGCCTTACCGACGTACGATCTGTTCAAGACTTGCGGCATGACGGCCGCATCGCGCATGAAAGGGGAAATGCGTGCGCGGCGTCTGAAAGGGTTCAAGACCGGCTCAACCGAAGTATCGATCGAAGAAATCTACCAGGCTGCCCTGCCCCATGCGACGCATGAACAGATTTGTTGTCTCGCCGCTGCCGAGGTAGAACGCGAGATCGAGTACGGCTTTATTTTCAAGCCCATTGTGGATCTCATTGCGCAGGCCAAAGCCCGGGCAATGAAAGTCGTTATTGTCAGCGACACGTATTTTTCCCAAAGTCAGCTGCAACGCCTGCTTTTTACGCTGATGCCCGACCTGGCCGCTATGATTGATGTCGTGTTTTGCTCAAGTGAGCATGGCGCATCCAAAGCAGGCGGGATATGGCAGTTTGTCTTGCCGATGCTCAAAGTCAGACCGGAAGAAATCTGCCACCTCGGCGACAGCCTCGTGTCCGACTATCAGAGCGCTACCCGGTATGGAATTCCGGCAACCCACTTTATTCAAAATATCCCAGTAGTCGCTGACATGCTTGCCGAACGCACGCGCGTTGCCCTGCAGTTGCTACCCGAAATCCGGCGGCATGCCCCCCTGCCCTGCTTTTTCCATGCCCACCTTGCCGCATCAAGGTTCGACGGCAATGCTGCTTTCAACATGGGATACGCTGCCCTGGGCCCGATCATGTACGCTTTTTCGGACTTCATTCGGTATGAGATAGAGCAGGTCGAAGGTACCGGAAACCGTGTAAAAGTAGCATTTCTGATGCGCGATGGATTTCTGCCTGGCAAAGCGTGCGAGGCTTTGGTTGGGAAAGCGATCGGCACTGGCCTGAATATCTCCCGATATACGTCAATTGCCGCTTCGCTGGACAGTGAAGACGCTGTTCTACAATTGCTGGATAAAAGTCTTACCCCGGATAGCATCCCTGCGATGATGAAGCAGATGCTCTTGCCGGCTGAAGACATCAAACGCATCACCAAGGCGTTGCTTGGGTCGCGGGAAAAGGTCAGGGATTTCGTGGCCTTGATTCTTGCGAAAGGCACCCTATCACTCATTCTGCAAAAGTCCCACGCCTTCAGGCAGCGACTGATCAAGCATGTTCGCACAGTGACAGGTGTACGACCAGGGGAGACCTTGATGTTTGTGGACTTGGGCTATAGCGGAACGACGCAGCTGCAGCTGCAGCGAATTCTCAAGGCAGACATGGGTATCCATCTCGAAGGCTGCTATTTGATAGCCGATGAAGTACGCCCAGGTCAACATCATCGCAAAGGTTTGATTGATGCTGCGTCTGTTGATGCGCGCACCATCACCACCCTCGTTAAATATATCGCTGCGTTTGAAATGATGTGTACACAACCATCTGGCTCAACCGTCGACTACACCGCCGACGGCACGCCAATTTTGGGTAAAGCCAATATCAGCGCGGAGCAGGAAAATCACGTTTCCCAATTGCAGGATGGATGCGTTGCGTTTATCAAGTCATATCGTCAGAGCAGTCACCATTACCAGCCGAAGTTAGATCGCGTTCAATTGGCTCAGAGTGCGGCGATCGACCTGGCGAGGTTAATCTATTTTCCTGAGAAATCCGAAATCAATGTACTAAGCGAGTTCAAGTTCGACTTCAATCTTGGCACTGAACTTGATTTTGGCTTGTTCGATATCGCCAAGGGGCTGACCGCCCTGCGCCGCGAAGGTTTTGGTTACATGAATGCCGGTTTGGATCAGCTGCGCACAAATTACCCGATGGAATTGCGCCATGCAGACGTTGCCTTGTCGACGGTGCTGTTCGCACAAAGTCGTTATGGCTTCGGTGTGGTTCCCGCAAAAGCATCCATGCGGCGCGAACTGGTACCAGTCCTGATTGCCAGCCCGGCAGGCCACGTGACCAACGAGATCGAAGCAACATTGACGCACGACGGATTTTTTTCGCTGCTGATTCCCCTGAGTGCGGGATTCGATATCGCCGTTTTGCTTGGCAAACGCTATACATGGGTGCAAATCGACAGCATCCAGTTTGCCGAAAAGAAAGCCTTGCATCGCTCGCTGGACATGACACCCGGGGTTGAAGTGATCTTTGATCAACTTCACGAAAAATCGCCAGGCTTGTTCCACGTCGATGATAACGGAATGTTGTACCTGCCTGCCCTCAAGGAACCAACCGACAAATACGTGGGCCGCATCGTTTTCCGGCCGATTACCACACAAGTCCAACTGAATTAATCAAAAACACCATGACCCTGCTTATTCATTCGATGGCTGAATTCAAGTCAATTGTTACCCCGGCGCTGGACTTGGTCAAGCCTCTGAAGATTGCCGAAATTGGCTCGGAACACGGTGGCATGACCACGATCCTGAACCAGTGGGCTCTTGCGAACAATGCACACCTGACGAGCATCGACCCAGCGCCATCGCAGATATTCAGGGATTGGATCTCTAGTGCCGATTCGTTCACGCATATTCCCAAGCCAAGCCTGGAGTGCATCGCCGAATTGCAGGATATTGACTGCTGGTTTATCGACGGCGACCACAACTGGTACACGGTCTACAATGAGCTTCAACTGATTGAAGCAAACTGCAAGAGGGACGGTAAACCCTTGTTTGTGTTTTTGCATGATGTCAACTGGCCGTGTGGGCGCCGGGATTCTTATTACGCGCCGGAACGCATTCCGGCCGCCTTCCAGCACGAATTCGACTACGACCATGGCGTTACCCCTGGCAATGCAGGCATGATCAACGGCGGATTCCGCGGCATGGGATCGTTTGCCTTTGCATGCCATGAAGGTGGTGCGAAAAACGGTGTTTTAACCGCTGTCGAGGATTTCTGTTCGGGCAATGAAACCGATCTGATCTTGGCTGTCATCCCTGCCGTTTTTGGCTTAGGCGTGCTTTTCCGGACAGATCAGCTATGGTCAGAGCCATTGGCCAGCCAGATTTTGCCGTACCACATGCACCCATTAATCGCAAAACTCGAAGAGAACCGCTTGAAGAACTATTTGGCAGTGATCGCATTGCAGGATCAAATGTCGCAAGAAAAATCCTGAATACTGCCGCTGAAAGACCGTAGCCGCCCGGAAACAGCCCATTGCCAAAGGCACAAGTTATCTAAGCGCATTTCAGCCCTTTGCCTGGCACGTGCGTCCCAGTTCTACGGCCTCACAGACATCTTTGTCGATTGCGCCTTGGTCGGCAGCTGCAACTATGCCGACACCGACAGCCGTTTCACCGACTTTAAGCCGCTGCAGCGTCGGCACGGAAGCCCCCTACGCACAACTTCGTTTGTATATACCCATTCATACCCATGTATTGATCTGGAAGTACAGACCTCCATTTTTTAGAATATGTACCAAAAGAGAAGGGGTCGCAGAAAAAACTGTAACCCCTTGATTTTAATGGTGGGCCTCCCGTGAGTCGAACACGGCACCAACGGATTATGAGTCCGCTGCTCTAACCAAGCATGAGCTAGAGGCCCTTTAATCTGTATAAAGTGGCAACCTGCCGGTTAATTCCCTTCCAGAAAGCTTTTCAGCTTATCCGAACGCGATGGGTGGCGCAGCTTGCGCAGTGCTTTCGCTTCGATCTGGCGGATGCGTTCCCGGGTAACGTCGAACTGTTTGCCGACTTCTTCGAGCGTGTGGTCGGTGGACATTTCAATACCGAAGCGCATGCGCAGCACCTTGGCTTCACGTGGCGTGAGCGAGTCGAGCACGTCCTTGACTACACCGCGCATGGACGCATGCAATGCCGCATCTGCAGGCGCCAGGGTGTTGTTGTCTTCGATGAAATCGCCCAGATGAGAATCGTCGTCGTCGCCGATCGGCGTCTCCATGGAGATCGGCTCTTTGGCGATCTTCATGATCTTGCGGATCTTGTCTTCCGGCATTTCCATCTTCAATGCCAACGTCGCCGGATCGGGCTCGGCACCGGTTTCCTGCAGGATCTGGCGCGAGATCCGGTTCATCTTGTTGATCGTCTCGATCATGTGCACCGGGATACGGATGGTGCGTGCCTGATCGGCGATCGAGCGCGTGATGGCTTGACGGATCCACCAAGTAGCATACGTCGAGAATTTATAGCCGCGACGATATTCGAACTTGTCGACGGCTTTCATCAAACCGATGTTGCCTTCCTGGATCAGGTCCAGGAACTGCAAACCACGATTGGTGTACTTCTTGGCAATCGAGATCACCAGCCGCAAGTTGGCTTCGGTCATTTCGCGCTTTGCCTTGCGTGCCTTCATTTCGCCAGCTGCCATTTTGCGATTGATGCCGCGCAGGTCAGGCAGCGGCAGAACGACGCGCGCTTGCAGATCGATCAGCTTTTGCTGCAATTCCTTGACGGTTGGCACATTGCGGGCAAGGATAACGCTGTACGAATGATTACCCCGTACTTCACCATCGACCCATTCGAGATTGGTCTCATTGCCTGGGAAAACCTTGATGAAATGGCTGCGCGGCATGCCGCATTTGTTGACGGCGACATCAAGAATCTGCTTCTCGATGTGACGCACTTCATCCACTTGCCCGCGCAGCGTGTCGCACAGCTTCTCGACGACTTTGGCGGTGAAACGAATACTGAGTAGCTCACTGGAGATCAACTCCTGAGCCTTGACGTAAGGCTTGGAGTTGTAACCTTCGCGCTCGAAGGCCTTGCGCATCTTGTCGAACTGGGTCGAAATGGTGGTGAACTTGTCGAGCGATTCGCGTTTCAGCTGCTCGATCTGCTCGGCAGTGAAGCCAGCAGCGCCCGAGGCAGTGGTTTCTTCTTCCTCCTCGGCCTCGGCTTCTTCTTCGCCTTCTTCCTCTTCGTCGTCCGACGACGTGGCAGCTGGTGCGATCACCGGTTCCGAGGCATTCATGTCTACCAGGCCATCGACGATTTCGTCGATCTTGGTTTCGTCATTGCGAATCCGTTCGGCAGCGGCCAGAATTTCGGCAATCGTGGTCGGGCAAGCGGAGATTGCCTGAATCATGTCTTTCAAGCCGTCTTCGATGCGCTTGGCAATTTCGATTTCGCCTTCGCGAGTCAGCAGCTCTACCGAGCCCATCTCGCGCATGTACATCCGCACCGGGTCGGTGGTACGACCAAAATCCGAATCGACTGTCGAAAGCGCCGCTTCCGCTGCCGCCTCGGCATCGTCATCACTGGCGACCGTGGCGACGTTGTCGGTCAGCAGCAAGCTTTCGGCGTCCGGCGCATGCTCGTATACGGCGATGCCCATGTCGTTGAACGTGCCGATGATGCCTTCGATGGCTTCCGGGTCGACGATGTTCTCGGGAAGGTGATCGTTGATTTCCGCATATGTCAGGAAGCCACGCTCCTTACCGAGCTTGATCAGGGTTTTAAGTTTCTGACGGCGGCGCTCGAGTTCTTCTTCGGTGGCTTCGGTGTCGGACGAGAATGCGTCTTTCAGCAGCGCCTTTTCCTTGGCCTTGCGGTCCTTTGCCTTGGCCTTGTCGACCGCTTTCAGCTCAGCCCGTTCGACCGCATTCAATGCAGCGACCTCGTCGTTTTCAGGCTGGAATTCCTTGGGCTTGCGGCCACGGCGACCAGGCACCTTGATCGACGGCAGCACGTAGCTGGACGTGTCGATGGCGGCAAGCGTGGCAGCGTCTGTCGTTTGACTGACCGTTGCGGAAATCATGACATTGACGCCTGGTCTGTTTTCAGGCGCTGCTTCCGGCTTGCTGCCTGTTTTTGCAGAATGCGGCATCGACTTGGATTCGGGTTTCTTGTTGATCACAGTTGCTTTCAATTGCGCGGACGACGATTTGGCAGGCACTTGCTCAGGCCTGTTTTCTACCGTGGACGCTTCGACATTAGCTTTGTTGGCAGGCGATTTGCCGGGTGTTTTTTGCGCAGTCGCACCCGGCTTGGCAGCTGATGTTTTTGATGGGGCAGAGGCCCGTTTAACAACAGGTTTCTTCATTGCATTCGCCATCGGTCTGACCAAGAGTAAAAGCTTGCCCGTGCATGACAAACGCACGACAGAGCCATTTTTCTAAAACTAAAATCTGTCCTAACGTGTTGAATCAAAAGCTTCCAAGTATAGCATACGACACCAATTTTCTCGGATTGCATTGGTATTGCGCTACGGATTCAATTCCGAAAATATTTATGACCTTTGAGCAATCTCTGCCATTGCTTCCCGCCGCAACTGCCCCTGACAAGTCATCAGTGTGCGATAACGTTCGCGCGCTTGGTCGGAACCCAGTCCTCCAGCAGCCAACTCATCCAGTTGCTCCTTCAATTGTTTCAACCTGGTTTGCCGCACTGCCCCGGCAAGCTCCAGGCGCGCAGTGTCGAATTCACTTTCCGAATCGGCAGCCACTTCGGCAATCAAGGTATCGAAGTCTTCACTTTCCGCTTTCAAGCGTTCGGCCAGTACGGCAAAGCTCGCCCCTTTTTCCATGCGCTTGCCTGCCTCGACCAGTTGTCGCAGCATTGCCGCGCCATCCGGCGCGCATCCGGCTGCGGCATCCAGTGCATCCGCATCCAGCTCGCCAGCCAGAGTGGGGTGTGCCATGAGCAGACGCATGATCTGCCTTTCCAGTTCCACCGGCGCCGTGCGTCGGCCGCGTGGCGGGGCAGCCTTGATGCGCGCTACCGGCTGCCTGAGTTCGAACAAGGTTTCGATCTCGCCCGGCGTAGAACGCGTCACTGCTGCCAGGCTTCGTACGATCTGCAACCGTAGCCCGGAGGCTGGCAGCGCCTGTAGCAGCGGCTTCGCATCAAATTGCGTGCGTGCCCGGCCTTCCGATGTTGTCAAATCGTTCTCCGACGTGACTTCCTTGAGCAAGAATTCCGATAGCGGCATTGCTTGCAGCACCTGCTGGGCAAATACTTCGGCACCATGTGCCCGGATGTAACTGTCTGGATCATGCTCGGCCGGCAAAAACAAAAACTTCACGGATTTGTCGTCGGTCGCGTGCGCCAGGCTAGCTTCCAAAGCGCGTCTGGCGGCGCGCTGCCCGGCCGAGTCGCCATCGAAACTAAAGATCACGTTGTCCGTCTGGCGCAATAGCTTTTGCACATGCACTGCCGTGCAGGCGGTGCCAAGCGTTGCCACCACTTGCGGAAATCCCAACTGCGCCAGAGCCACGACATCCATGTAGCCTTCCGTCACCAGCACATAGCCAGCTTCCCGAATTGCCTGGCGCGCTTCGAACAGCCCATATAACTCCATACCTTTTTGAAATAGGGGCGTCTCGGGCGAATTCAAGTATTTTGGCTCGCCGCTGTCGAGAATGCGTCCACCAAATCCAATAACCTGCCCTTTAATGTTTCGGATCGGAAACATGATGCGATCCCGGAAGCGGTCGTAGCGCTTGCGTCCACCGCTGCTTTCCTCGCTGCGGTCGATGACCAACCCGGCTTCAACCAGGACTGCGGCATCTTGATCGGTAAAAACTGCGCGCAGGCCGTCCCAGCCCTCGGGCGCATAGCCGATGCCAAAACGGGCAGCGATCTCGCCGCTGAGTCCGCGACCGATCAGATATTGCTTGGCCCGCTCAGCGGTGCGCAGCTGCTGCCGATAAAAATCGCATGCTCGAGTCATGGCTTCCGATAGTGCAAGAGTTTTCGCCTGCTCCTGCGCACGCTGGGCTGGCGGCAACCGCGACTCGTTTTCCGGCACGACCATGCCAACGTCTTGCGCGAGATCCTTTACCGCTTCGACAAAGCCCAATCCGGAATACTCGATCAAGAAACCGATCGCCGTGCCATGCGCGCCGCAACCGAAGCAATGGTAGAACTGCTTGGTCGGGCTGACCGTGAAGCTTGGCGACTTTTCATTGTGAAAGGGGCACAACCCCATGAAATTCGCGCCACCCTTTTTCAATTGCACGTAACGGCCGACAATGTCGACCACGTCTACCCTGGTCAATAGATCCTGAATGAAGGATTGCGGTATCACGGTGGCTTGCCTGTTCTGTGGAAACGGGTCGGCGGCGGGGGTATCGGCCGGCTCAGGCCTGCACCAACGCTGCCTTGACCAATGCCGAGACGACTGTCATGTCGGCACGCCCTGCCAGCCGGGGTTTGACGATGGCCATTACCTTGCCCATGTCTTGCGGGCCGGCAGCGCCGCTGGCTGCAACTGCGGCAGCGACTTCAGCACTGATTTCATCGTTTGACAGGGCTGCCGGCATGTACGCCGACAGGATTACCAGTTCGGCTTTTTCAATATCGGCCAGATCCTGACGCCCGCCCGACTCGAATTGCTGAATCGAATCCTTGCGCTGCTTGATCATTTTTTCAATGATGGCGAGCACCATGACGTCGCTTACCTCGATGCGCTCGTCGACTTCCTTTTGCTTGATGGCAGCCGTCAGTAGCCGGATCGTGCCGAGCCTGGACGCATCCTTGGCCCGCATTGCGGCTTTCATGTCGTCGGTGATCTGCTCTTTCAGACTCATGGTGTCTCCAGTGGAAAAACGCAATTGCTCTATGAAACATTGAAATAAAACGTCGAAACCCGCTGCGGACCAACACCGGAGCGGGTTTACTGCTGACTTACAAGGCGCCGCAGATAGCAGCGCCGCAATCAGTGCGGTAGCAGAAACAGCAGATTCAGCAGATTCAGAACAGTTTTTTTGGCAGCTGTTGGCTACGGATGCGCTTGTAGTGGCGTTTGACAGCGGCAGCCAGCTTGCGCTTGCGCTCGGCGGTCGGCTTTTCGTAGAACTCGCGGGCACGCAACTCGGTCAACAGACCGGTTTTTTCGATCGTACGCTTGAAGCGACGCATTGCAACTTCGAATGGCTCGTTTTCTTTAAGGCGAATGGTGGTCATGTAAACTCGAACCTAGGTTTTTCAGGGAGAACAAGATCATAGCAGCTAGTTGGGTGGATGGGAAGCGTTATGGAATACAACAGTGCGGAACCATCAGCATTCCAGCCGCAATCCGGCCGCAATCGGGGGCTTTTCAGGCCGCCATACCCACAGCCAAGCCGGCCGCTACGCCGGAAGCCCATGCCCATTGGAAATTGTATCCACCCAGCCAGCCGGTCACATCCACCGCCTCTCCCACGAAATGCAGCCCAGGCACGGCATTAGCCATCATGGTCTGCTGCGACAGGCCGCGCGTGTCGACCCCGCCGCGGGTCACTTCGGCCTTTCGGTAACCTTCGCTGCCGTTGGGCGTGATGCGCCAGGCATTGAGCGATTCACCCAGCCGGCGCAACTCACGGTCGGGCATGTCGGCCGGCCGGGCGTCCGCTTTGAAGTCATTTGCCGCCAGCCAGCCTTCGGCTACGCGCGTCGGCAACCATTGCGCCAAGTGATTGCCAAGATTTTTACGAATGCTGCCTTTTTCTCGCACCAGCGTTTCTGCAACATCCAACTGGGGGAGAAGGTTCAGCGTTAGCGGCCCGCCGGCTTGCCAGAAGCTGGAAATCTGCAGCACTGCAGGCCCGGACAGGCCACGGTGCGTAAACAGCAAGTCTTCCTTGAAGCTGCCACGATTTTTACGCTCGCCGGTCTCCACTTCCACCTCCAGGGCAATGCCCGACAAGGGCGCGAACGGCTGCCATGCACCCTCGTCGAAGGTCAATGGCACCAAGGCTGCCCGCGGCTCGATCAGCTTTAATCCAAACTGCCTGGCGATTCTGAACGCAAAATCGGTTGCGCCAATTTTTGGAATCGACAAGCCGCCCGTGGCAATGACCACGCTGCCTGCATGCACTGCTTCGGCTCCCAATCCAGCGCCATCGCCTGCGGCATCCAGATCGATACGAAATTCATTGGCATCCTTGGCCAGAGAGTTCACCTTGCAGGGCATGCGCCACTGGACATTGCCGAGATCGCATTCAGCTTTCAGCATTGAAATGATGTCTTCGGCCGAGCGATCGCAAAACAGCTGGCCTTTGTGCTTCTCGTGATACGCGATGCGATGACGCTTCATCAGCCCGAGGAAATCCTGCGGCGTATAGCGCGACAGCGCGCTTTTACAGAAGTGCGGATTCTCCGACAGAAAATTTGCCGGCGTTGTGTCGATATTGGTGAAGTTACAGCGCCCACCGCCAGAGATGCGGATTTTCTCGGCCAGCCGCGTGGCATGGTCGATCAGTACGACGGATCGGCCACGCTGGCCGGCTACTGCTGCGCACATCATGCCTGCGGCACCGGCGCCGATCACGGCGACATCGAATTCGGTTGCCATAAATAATTGACTTTAGTGATTGAATTTAAAAAAGATTGTCTGATTGAAATCGACTGCCTGGCCTTTGGCAATGGCAGCGCATCGTGCCACCTGGACAGCGATCGCTTGCGGCACTGGTAACGTACCGTCGAGCACCTGCATGATCCAGCGTGCGGTCGTGGGCGCGTCCCGATCGGGTGGCATGTCCGGCAGAGTATCGACGAAGCCCTGCTTTTCCACCAGCGTATGACGGATGCCTTCATGGAACCAGTCGATCTGCTGGGCGCGCCTGGCGTTGGCGACCGCCTCGCCTTCGGTGCCACGCATCAGCAACGCATCGCCGCGGCCAGAGGGTGTGGCTTTCGTGAAATACTCACTCAGCATGACCAGATATTCCGGGTGGGTGTACGACGACAGCAATAGCGCAGGCTGGTGAAATGGCTGCAGGAGTTTTACCAGTGTGTGGGTCGAGCTGCGTACGCCAAGCACCCGGCGCAACGCCAGCAGGGCGGCAATTTGCGGCGCCAGTACGGTGATCGGCATGAAGGCCGGTTGACCGGCACGCAGCGCCTGCTCTGCGTCGGCAATCGATGACGCCAGGGGCCAGCCCAGAGCAGTAAAAATTTCTGCCGTGGTGATCCGGCCGGCGTCCTGCAGTACGCCGTGCACCAGCACAGGCACGTTTTCGCGAGCCAGCAGCATTGCCAGCAACGGCGTCAGGTTGGGCATCTTGCGGGCGCCGTTGTAGCTTGGAATAATGACTGGCATGGCGGCGCCCGGTGGTGCATTGATCAGCTGAAATGACGCATGCGCCTCGTCCAGGAAACCGGCGATTTCATCGACCGATTCTCCTTTGATACGCATGGCCAGCAACACCGCTCCCAGCTCCAGATCGGATATTTCCCGCGACAGCATGGCGGCATACAACAGACGTGCGTCGTCACGGGAAAGACTGCGGGCGCCGTTCTTGCCGCGCCCGATTTCCTTGATGAACCGGGCAGCGGAAAACGGTACTGAAAGTGAAAAATCGGTCGGGCTGTTCATGCGCACAGGGTACACCGAATGCCACGACGTCGGCGCATCCGCATCGGGATTACCTCAGCGTGACGTGCGCTCGCATCTGGCGAATCAACATTTTTAATTCCGGCACGCAGGAGCTTCAACCGCTGCCACATTGCAGACACGAATTCAGGGCCGTAAGGCGCTGTTCGTCGCTGCCTTCGGTGGTGTTCAGAGCGGCATTGATTTCCTGCTCGGCCACGTCGAGACAATTGCAGACGATGCGTCCTCGGAAAGCAAAACCTGTCGGCGGTGCAGCGCCGAGCATCAACAACCGGCGCCCTAATAATGCGACCGATTGCCCATCTTGCAGATAACCTTTTAGCCAGCCGGCTGCCGCCACATCACCTGCCAGCGATACCGCTTGCAGCTGTCGGTCGACTATCAGCAGGCGGCGGGAATGACCACGACGGGTATCGTCGTAGCGCAACACTTTATCGCCATCGAGCCCGAACGCCACTTCGATCGCTCGCAGCAACTCGGGCGCAACCGGGTAATCGTCTGCTGCGCGAAACAGCAGGCCGGTGCGGTCACGGCCGAACAGCATGCAGGCGGCATACGGGTCTTGACATCATCGGTGGGACACACCATCGGGACTCATAAGCGCAGGACATTCGTACTAAAGACTCGCCTGGCTTTCCTTTACAATACGCGCACCTCCATGGTTGGCTGCCGGGTGATCGCACTGCGCCGCGAAGCCGTAAAAGCCATGACAAAACCCAAGAAAAAATGATTATCCTCGGTGTTGAATCCTCCTGCGATGAAACCGGCATTGCGCTGTACGACACGGAGCGCGGCCTGCGCGGACATGCCTTGCATTCGCAAGTGGCCATGCATGAAGCCTATGGCGGCGTCGTGCCGGAACTTGCCTCGCGCGACCATATCCGGCGCGCCATTCCGTTGCTGGAACAGGTTTTTGCACAAGCACAACTAAAACGCAGCGAGATCGACGCTGTCGCCTACACCCAGGGGCCAGGCCTGGCAGGGGCCTTGCTGGTCGGCGCGTCGGTTGCGTGCAGTCTGGCAATGGCGCTGGACAAGCCAGTGCTCGGCATTCATCACCTGGAAGGCCATCTGTTGTCACCGTTGCTGTCCGAGAACCCACCGACATTTCCCTTTATCGCCCTGCTTGTTTCCGGTGGGCACACACAATTGATGCGCGTCGATGGCGTCGGCAAATACACTCTGCTCGGTGAAACCGTGGACGATGCCGCGGGTGAAGCTTTCGACAAATCCGCAAAATTACTCGGGCTCGGCTACCCTGGAGGGCCGGCAATTTCGCGGCTGGCTCAATTCGGCAACCCGTTGGCTTACCGGTTGCCGCGTCCCATGCTGCACACCAAAAATCTCAATTTCAGCTTTTCAGGATTGAAGACGGCTGTGCTGACAGTCGTGAAAAAGCAAGCGGCCAATGCCAATGTCTGCGAGCAGGACAAAGCCGACATTGCGCGTGGTTTCGTCGATGCGGTGGTGGAGGTGCTGGTTACCAAATGCGCGACGGCATTGAAGCAGACGGGCTTGAAACGGCTGGTTATTGCCGGCGGTGTCGGCGCCAATATGCAGCTACGGGAAGCGCTCAATGAAGCAGCGCGCAAGCGGCGCTTCGCTGTGTATTATCCTGCGCTGGAATTCTGCACCGACAACGGGGCAATGATTGCATTCGCCGGTGCATTGCGCCTGCAAACATACCCGGAAGCGGCCAGTCGCGACTACGGCTTCACCGTGCGCCCACGCTGGCCGCTCGACGCATTGCAATCCTGATCGAGAGCCGCGAGCAGACATTAAAGGGATTGTTTTTTCTCGGCGCCGATCTTGCCCTCACGGCCAGCCATCAGATTGGCAATATTCTTTGCATGGCGGGCAACGAGCAGACTGCTCATGGCCGTCACCGCGGCCAGCATTGGACTGATTCCGAAAAGCAAGGCATAGTAGAACGGCACAAAAACTGCGGCTGCCAACGCTGCCAGGGAAGAATAGCGAAAGGCATAGGCGATGATCAGCCAGGTGGCCAGCGTAGCAACGCCGAGCCAGCCATTTATTCCCAATAGCACACCCAACGCGGTAGCGACGCCCTTGCCGCCAACGAAGCGAAAGAATATCGGCCAGAGATGCCCGATGAACACTGCGATTGCCACCAGCGCAAGGTCGGTTTCGGTGAGACTGAATTGTTGTGCATAACGGTAAGCCACCCATACTGCAGCCCAGCCTTTGAATGCATCGCCGAACAGCGTCAGCGCCGCAGCAGCCTTGTGACCACTACGCAAGACGTTGGTGGCGCCCGGATTTTTCGAGCCATAGGTACGAGGGTCGGACAAGCCGAAAATCCAGCTGACGACAATGGCAAAGGAAATTGAGCCGATCAGGTAAGCGCCGATGACGAAGAACAAAGTGGTCATGCATTTCTTTCAGGAGGATACTGAATCATTTCCCATTTTCCCAAAGCTGCCCTGGACATACACCGGTTGGCGTGTCGTGATACGCTGATTTGAAAATTTGGAGCACATTATGCAACACGAAGTGCGATTTGCAACGTTCAATCTGCTCAATCTGGCACTGCCGGGAATGCGCTTTTACCCGGATCAGGAACCCTATACGCAAGCCCGCTACGATGCCAAGGTAGAGTGGGTCGCCCAGCAGATCGATCGGCTGGATGCGGACGTGATCGGTTTCCAGGAAGTTTTTTCCCAGGCGGCACTCAAGGACGTTCTGGCGCGAACCAGGCATTACCAGAATGCCCACGTGGTCGGATTCGATCCGATAGAAGTGCTGGACGCAGCACTTCTATCGGGAGGAACGACGGATGTCGCCCCCCTGACGCCAAGTGTGGCACTGGTATCGCGGCTACCGCTGACCGGTCCGATTTCGAACCATACCCGGTTGCCGCATGGGCTAGCTGTTGCCTTGCCAGGCGCAAATACGTCTATCACCACATTTACCCGGCCGATCCTGCATGTGCAGGTTGTCGCCGAAGGTTCGGGCGCGGCCGGGCCGGGGCGGCCGGCAGCCCGTACCCAGGTGATCGATGTATTCGTCTGTCATTTAAAATCCAAACGGCCGGACTTCAGCAGCGGCGTCACTATTGCTGATACCGATTCTTACCAGACCGGTATGGCAATGCTGCATTCGATGATTCGCCGTGGCGCAGAAGCCCTCGGCTTGCGTTACCTGATTTCGGATCAGTTGCGCCGACAACGTCTGCCACTGATCGTGCTGGGGGATTTCAATGACACGGCAGGTGCGATGACGACCCAGCTCGTGAGCGGTGCTACGTCGGAGCGACGCAGCTCGCGGGAGGGTCCGACAGATCGGTTGTTCGACAGCTTCCGGGTGCAATCGCGCCGCCGGTCGCCACGGGGCATCGGTTTCAGTCACATTCACGATGGCGCGATGGAGACCATCGATCATGTGCTGGTATCGGACGCATTCGAGCCCGGTTCACCTGCGGCAATCGGCGAGGTTATGGAAGTGATCTACCTGAACGACCATTTGAGCCTGAGATTGCCAGAGGCGACCGATCATGGCATCGTCCTGGCGCGCATCATGTTATTTGGCAGCGCGTCGGGCAACTGACCTTACACGGCAGGCGTATCTGAATTCGAGGCCGATTTCGGTTCCTCGGCGTCATCGGTGGTATTCGCGGTGTCAGTGCCGGACTCGATTTCACCCGTTTCGTCATCGGAATCGATCTGCGACCCGTCGGGCTGAGTGGCCTTGTCGGCTTTTTTCTTCAGCTTCTCCTCCTTTTTTCGCTTTTTTTCTAAGTCTTTCTGGCGCTTTTCATACTGGAAATTGGTCTTTGCCAAGGCAATGCTCTTTTCGGAAAAAATAGGGGCTGGATCGGCAGATGCTTGACGTTGCTGACCAGTTTCCTGGTTGCAAGCCTAGCCGGAGTCGAGTGCCAAGAATACATGAGAAAAGCCATCAGGCCCGATCAATCGATCGACTCGATCTGCACGAGACCATCTTCCGACGTTACTTATCAGCACTTGACATGCCGTGCAACCTCTATAGAATGCATATGTTGCATTGCACAATACGCGGCTGCCAATCATGGCGCCTGCCCGAAATTTTCGAATTTCCACCATCCACAGGAGATCAACATGTTTTCAGGACAAGAACAGTTCGCCGAAATTGCCAAAGCCAATATGAACGCTCAAATTGCAGCGATGAATGCCTTTGCTCACAAAGCCTTCGCCAGCGCAGAAAAAATCGTCGAGTTGAACATGACCATGGCCAAGCAATCGATTGCCGACAATACGGCAGCGGTTCAGCAATTGATTCACGCCAAAGGCCCGCAGGAATTCATCGCGCTTGGCACCGCCACCATGCGTCCGAGTGCTGACAAGGCAACTGCCTACGGCCGCCAACTGGCAAGCATTACCACTGCCGCCCGCTCCGATCTCACGCGCGAAGCCGAATCACAGATTGCCGAGGCGCGTCGCAAGTTTGCCGAGATGATCGAAACGGCCAGCCGCAGTGCGCCAGCCGGTACGGAATCGATCATGACCATGCTAAAGACCGCAATGGGTAATGCCAATGCCGGTTTCGACCAGATCAGCAAGACTGCGAAGCAAGCCACCGAGACCATCGAAGTCAATGTCAGCAACACGGTGTCGAAAATCTCCGAAGCTGCAGAAAAGGCATCATCGCAAGCATCGAAGAAGTAAACCGCTCAATAGTAAGCCGCTCAATGCCCGTCCGATGCGGCTTTTAACCCCGCGGATGGTGCATGGCATGCAGCGTTTTTAGCCGTTCGCGTGCCACATGCGTGTAAATCTGGGTCGTCGAGATATCCGCATGACCCAGCAACAATTGCACGACGCGTAAATCGGCACCGTGGTTGAGCAAATGCGTGGCGAATGCATGGCGCAGCGTATGTGGTGACAGTGGCGCCCTGATGTCGGCTTGCAGCGCATGCTTTTTTATAAGTTGCCAGAACATCTGACGGGTCATGGCGCCGCCTCTGGCGGTGACGAATAACGCATCGGCAACCTGCCCGCCAAGAATTGTCCCCCGTGCCTGCGCCAGGTAACGCTCTATCCAGACCCGCGCTTCGGCACCGAACGGCACCAGACGAGTTTTGTCGCCTTTGCCGGTGACACGCAGTACCCCATCGTTCATTGACACTTCCACAGACTTCAGGTTGACTAGTTCCGACACCCGCAAGCCGCTGGCGTACATCAGTTCGAGCATGGTCCGATCGCGCAGGCCCAGAGGCATGTCGATGTCGGGCGCATCGAGCAATGCTTCGACCTGCGACTCGCTCAATGTCTTGGGAAACCGCACGGCCTGTTTTGCCGACTTCATCCGCAGACACGGGTCGACGGCAACCAGTTTCTGGCGCAAGGCAAATTGATAAAACCGTTTCAGTACCGCCAGCCGCCGGTTCGACGAAGCCGGCTTGGTCGTCTCGAAGCGTGCGGCGAAATAGTCGTTCAGATCGGCGGCGACAACGGCGGTGAGCGATTTCTCCCGGTCAGCGTGTAGCCACTGCGCAAACAATGTGAGATCGCGCCGGTATGCCTCCAGAGAGTTTTTTGCAAGCCCATCTTCGAGCCACAACACATCGCAGAATTCGTCGATTTGTGCGGCACTCTCAGACATAAGCATCCATACCCTCGTGGGCTAGAAGCCAGCGCTTTACACCAAGATGAAAGCCACCCGCTTCCGAATGGTTGGAAAAGCCGCCCAGTCCGGCGGCTGCCGTCACGCGATGACAGGGAATGACCAGCGGAAACCAGTTGGCGCCGCAAGCTTGGCCGACAGCCCGTGGTGCCGAACCAATACGTCTGGCAATGTCGCCATAGGTCAGCACCGCACCGCGCGGGATGGCGGCGATGACTTGCCAGACTTTTTGCTGAAAAGCCGTGCCGGCTAGTGCCAGCGGCAGGGAAAAGACAAAGTCGCGGTCGCCGAAATAGCGCTCTATCTGGTGCGCTGCATCTTCCGCCACCTTTGTTGTGGGTGTGAGATGCATGGTTGACGGCGGCAGATAGACCAGTTCACGCAGCCGGTGATTGTCGGAGGTGCGAATGCCGAGCGCACCGAACGGCGCCGGGACGATTGCGGAGAAAATTTCCTCATGCGCGGTGCGCATCAGGCTGCGCAGGTCGTTGTCGATTGGCTTCATCTCGCAAGAATAAAGCATTCCTCAGGAAATTTGGCGCATCAGTGCACACACCGCGCTGCTATTTGCTTGCCGCGCCGGACGACTCTTTCTCCACGGCGGCAATCAATTCCCTGCCGATTCGCGCTTCGACTTCCTTCCTTATTGGCAACAAGACTCGGCGCCACTCGGCCTTTTCCTTGTCGGTCAATACATGAATTGCCGTCGTGCCGGACTGACGGATCAGGTTCAGGGCATCGTCATTTTCTTGCTGGGCAATGGCGTTCGAATATCGGGTGGCTTCTTTCATCGCCGTATTGAGCGTAGTGCGAAGATCTGTTGGCAAACCATCCCAGAATTTTTTATTGACGATGACGGCGTATCCCAGGTAACCATGATTGGAGACTGTCAGGTTTTTCTGCACCCTATGCATCTTTTGGGTGTGGACGTTCGATGGTGGATTTTCGGTTCCATCGACCACGCCGGTTTCCAGCGCCCGATAGACTTCTGAAAAAGCCATTACCTGTGGGCTGGCACCGAGCAGGCGCATTTGCGCGTCCAGCACTTTTGAGGATTGCACACGCATCTTCAGCCCCTGAAAATCCGCCGGCGTAATCAGTGGCCGGTTGGCAGACATCACCTTGAATCCGTTATCCCAGTAAGCCAGCCCGACGATGCCTTTCGCCTCCAGCTTCGCAAACAGGCTTTTACCGATCGCGCCGTTGGTGACGCGATACAGCGCTTCCTTGCCAGAAAACATGAAGGGTAAATCGAAAACTTCGAACTCCCACACGTTCAACAGGCCGAACTTCGCCAGCGAGGGCGCCAGCATCTGCACCGCGCCAAGCTGCAGTGCCTCCATCTCGTCCTTATCCGAATACAAGGTGCTGTTGGGGTAAATCTCGACACGAACCCGCCCCTTGGACATTTGTTCGGCCAATTCCTTGAAGCGCTTCGCCCCTTTGCCCTTCGGCGTATCGCTGGCGACGACGTGACTGAACTTGATGACGATGGGTGCTTGCGCCAAAGCATTGACACTCAGGACCAGACTCATGCCTGAAGTCAGCAATATCGAGCGAATCAACCTGCGCATTGTCGTTCCCACATGGTTCGATGGCTTTCTGAGAATATTTCCCGATTGTCAAGACTTACGCAGCTGGTCACAATTGTGGACATCCACATACAGCAGCGAGGCAAGTTGCGGCTGCCGCAGATGGCAATGCGGCAACTCGGCTACACTTGACGAATGTGGATGCGACCTCGAACACCTGGAAATTTTCTGAAGTATGTGCAAACGTTGCCTAGGTGGCGCTGGCTATTTCCCTTGTTGCCAGCGCTGATGGTGCTTACGGTCGTGACCAGCCTGGTGTGGCTTCCCTGGAAAGCACAAAAACGCGAATCCATCGAACGGCAGGAGCAACTCATTGCCGACACGCTTTGGGTCGAACAGGCGGTCCGGTTGCAACTGGCCCGGAATGAGGAATCCCTGCGCCAGTTTGCTGCCGAGATGCTCAACGATGGCATGTCGGCACGCGGTTTCCGCATGCGGGCTTCAAGCCTGTTGGCTGAAAACCGTGAATTGGTGCGGCTGGCGTGGCTGGATACGGAGTTCAATATCCTCGCTGCCAGCGCGGAACCATCACGCGGCGCCGGTGTGCTCTCCGAACAATCGGCCGAGGCCGCCGACAGCGCCCGCCGAACCGGCAAGGCGCGATACGGCGCGCCGACAATTCAGGCAGGCGTCCATTTAATGGATTACCACATGCCTCTAATGGAGGGCACACGGTACCGCGGCAGCCTGTTGGCAACTTATTCGACTGCAACAATTCTGGAACAAATGGTGCCCTGGTGGTTTGCCCAGGACAATGAAATTACCTTGGTCGCCTTCTTTGACGACGTCATCGAACGGCGAGCCGCAAACGGGCCCGGCCGCGGCGTCTATACCCACTCCCACTTGCTCGATCTGCCGGGAGCGAATCTGACATTGCGTACCAACAGCTTGAAAGGCGCGCCGCAGTTGCTACCTAATTTGCTGGTGGCCGCCGTGATCTCGCTTTCCCTGGCGCTGCTGGGCAGCCTGGTGGCGCTCTGGCGCGACATCAACCGCCGCCTGGAAGCAGAAAAAGCCCTGCGCCAGCAAGTTTCGTTTCGCACTGCGATGGAAAATTCTCTGGTAACCGGATTACGCGCGCGGGATATGGAGGGCCGCGTGACGTATGTGAATCCGGCGTTTTGCGAGATGGTCGGTACCCAAGGCGAGGAGTTGGTCGGTCGCCGTCCCCCCATGCCGTATTGGGCACCCGAAGCCGTAGCGGAATACCAGAAGCGGTTTTCTCAGGTGCTGGCAGGAACGATCACGCCACAGGGATTCGAGACGATTTTTCAGCGTGCCAGCGGCGAGCGGTTTCCGGTCTTGATTTTCGAGTCGCCGCTGGTCGACGATACCGGAAGGCAGACGGGCTGGATGGGCTCAATTCTTGATATTTCAGACCGCAAGCGGATCGAAGACCTGAATCGGCAGCAACAGGAAAAACTCGAATCCAGCGCCAGGCTGGCCAGCATGGGTGAAATTGCTTCGACGCTGGCGCACGAACTGAACCAGCCGCTAGCTGCGATTTCGAGCTACACCACCGGGGCGTTGAACCTGCTGACCATTGGCGCTGCCCCCAAGGTGGATACCAATGGCGCCTCGCAACACGGTCCGACTTTTGATACAGACGCATTAAAGCTGGCGCTGGAAAAAGCCAGCGCACAGGCGCAACGTGCCGGGCAGATCATTCGTAGCGTGCATGCATTCGTAAAACAGCGCGAGCCGATACGCGAACCGGTACCGGTACAGGCGCTCATCGATGGCATCGTGCCGCTGGTGGAGATGCAGGCACCAAAATTCTACGTCGTGCTGGATATTCGCGTGGCGCCAGACCTGCCGCCGGTGCTGGCCGACCGTGTATTGATCGAACAGGTGCTGCTGAACCTCACCCGCAATGCCATCGAATCGATGGAGCACGTCGCGCCGCAGGCACGAATCCTGCGCATCGTTGCCAGCCGCGATGCGGATGGTGGCGGTGGCCTGGCACCGGTGCGTATCGCCGTAATCGATCGCGGGCACGGCATCACACCGGAAATCGAGGCCCGATTGTTTTCACCCTTTTTTTCCACCAAGGCCGAAGGCATGGGCATGGGTTTGAACATCTGTCGCACTGCCATCGAATTTCATGGTGGGCGCTTGCTGCACCGGGCAAATCCGGACAGCGGCACGATTTTCGAGTTTTCTCTACCCGTTGCCTGACAACACACTGAATAAGGTTTAGGAAGCGCCATGCTGCATATAGTTGACGATGAAGAAGTGTTGCGGGACTCGCTGCTTTGGCTGGCGCACTCCCGCGGGATTGCGGCGCGAGCATATCCCGGCGGTCGTGCTTTCCTCGACAGCCTGGCCGGTGGACCGATTTTTTCCGGGGAAGGCGACTGCGTGCTGTTGGATGTGCGCATGCCAAACCTGAGCGGTGCGGCACTGTTCGACGAACTCGTCAGGCGTGACCTGACCGCCCGTTTCCCGGTAATATTTCTAACAGGTCATGGAGATGTGCCGATGGCAGTCGATACGTTGAAACGTGGCGCCTTCGATTTTTTCGAAAAACCGTTCAATGACAATACCTTGCTGGATCGGGTACTGGAGGCACTGACCGCCTCGCGCGAAGCAAGCGCCATGGCAATCGTCCAGCAACGCCTGGCGGGGCTGTCGGCGCGCGAACGCGAAGTCCTGGACCTAATTTTGGAAGGCAGGATGAACAAGGTCATCGCCGACAAGCTTGGCATCAGCATGCGTACGGTCGAAGTGCACCGGGCGCATATTTTCGACAAGATGAATGTCAAGACGGCGGTAGAGCTGGCGCGCCTGCTCAAATAAACGCCACCCTGCAATGTCGATTCTTTCTATCCTGCTTCCCGATTTCACCCTGATTCTGTTGGGGTTTGTCCTGTTTCGACATGCCGGCTGGGGCATCGAGTTCTGGAATGGCCTGGAAAAACTGGTCTATTTCATCCTTTTTCCACCCCTGCTGTTCTACGCCACTGCCAGAACGCCCCTGAATTTTACGGAAAGCGGCAAGCTGCTGCAGACTGCGCTGCTCGCCGTCACTGCCGCCATCGCACTAGGCTGGCTGGCCCGCCCGTTGTTCAAGGTCGGGCCGATGATCTTCGAATCCGGCGTGCAAACGGCTTTTCGTTTCAATTCGTACATTGCGCTAGCCGTGGCCTCGCGCCTGGCCGGCAATAACGGCACATCGCTGATGGCGCTGATCATCGGCTTTGCAGTTCCGCTTTGCAACATGGCTGCAGTGCATGCGCTGGCGCACAAGCGCGGTGGCCTGGGAATGGCATTAATAAAAAATCCACTGCTGGGTGCCACGGTTGCCGGCATGACCTTCAATCTTGCCGGCCTTCAGTTGCCTGAAACGGTGGGTGCGGTTTTTTCGCGATTGGGCAATGCTTCGATCGCGTTGGGGCTGATTACGGTTGGCGCCGGCTTGAGGCTTTCAGGCATTTCCCGTTCGCCCGGTATTGGTGCCTATTTCCTGGCCGTGAAATTGCTGGCAATGCCGGCGACTGCGTTTTTTCTGGGGCGCTGGCTTGCCCTGACACCGCTGCATCTGCAGATCGTGGTGATGTTTTGTGCATTGCCCACCGCTTCCAGCGCCTATGTACTGGCTGCCCGGATGGGCGGTGACGGGCCATTCGTCGCATTCCTGGTATCAATTGGCACGCTGTTGTCGGTGCTGACTCTGCCGTTGTGGTTATCGCTGGTCACCTGAGCGAAGATTGCTTGACAGCGGCAACTGTGCCAAAGCCCAGGTGACATGCTCACGGACCAGCTCGGACTGGTCCGCCAGGCGCTGCTGCAAAGCGGCCACGATTGCCTCACATTCAGATGGCGGGCACTGGCGCAACGCATTGCCGAGCCCAACAGCGAGATTGCGCAGCCAGCACTCATGCCCGATGCGGCGAATCGGACTACCTTCGAGGCGCTGCTCGAATTGCGTTTCGGTCCAGCCGAAGAGATCGATCAGCATCGCATGGTCCAGGCCGTTGCGCACGTTGAAATCCTCGACGACGGCCTGCTGTGCGAACTTGTTCCACGGGCAGACCAGTTGGCAATCGTCACAGCCATAGACACGATTACCGATCAATGGGCGCAGTTCCAGCGGAATGCTGCCTTTGAACTCGATTGTCAGATAAGAAATGCAACGCCGGGCATCCAGGCGATACGGTGCGATGATTGCCTGTGTCGGGCAAATGTCGATACAAGCCTGGCAACTGCCGCAGTGATCGGTTACCGGCGCATCGACCGGTAGCGGCAGGTCAATGTAAATTTCCCCGAGAAAAAACATCGATCCGGCTTCTCGCGTGAGCAGCAGTGTGTGTTTGCCACGCCAGCCCAACCCACCCTTCTGTGCCAATGCCACTTCCATGACCGGCGCCGAATCGGTGAACACGCGGGAGCCAAAAGGTCCGATTTCCATAGCGATGGTCTCCGCCAGCTTCTGCAAACGCTGGCGCATGACCTTGTGATAATCCCGGCCACGGGCGTAGAGCGAGACGACGGCTGCGGCCGGCTCTTGCAGCCGCGCCGCTTCCTGTTCGCGCCAACCCTCGTTGCTCACCAGATAATCCATGCGCGCCACAATCACCCGGCAAGTGCCCGGCACCAGTTCCGCGGGACGTGAACGCTTGGTGCCATGCGCGGCCATGTAAGCCATTTCGCCATGGTGCCCGGCTTCGAGCCATGCCTGCAAACCCTGCTCGTGGGTGCTGAGATCGATGTCGGCAATGCGGATATTGGCAAACCCGAGTGACAGACCCCATGTTTTAATACGCATGACCAACGCGTCGAGTTCGACATTCGATGGCATCATGCTGCTGTTTGCCGGATCGTCGGCTGGTTAATGTCAAGCCAGGTTTTCATTAAAGGTCATTCTATTCGATGGAGCGTTTCAAAACCACTTTGCACGACGAAGCCGGCACCCTCGCACTAGGTGCCGCCATGGCGCGCACATTAAGCCCGGGCCTGACGATCTACCTGCATGGCGATCTCGGCGCCGGCAAGACTGCGTTGACGCGTGCGCTACTCCATGCAGCCGGACACCGCGGCCATGTGAAGAGCCCGACGTATGCGCTGATGGAGTCCTACAGCGTCGATATCGACGGTTTGGCAATCGATGTTCGCCATTTCGATCTGTACCGGTTGGGCAGCGCCGAGGAATTTCTGGATGCCGGTTTTCGTGATGAATTCAATGGCCGGCATGTCTGCATCGTCGAGTGGCCGGAAAAAGCCGCCGGGACGTTGCAACCGGCCGATATTGCAGTGCATCTAAATGTTGCCGGCAAGGGTCGTGATGTAGAATTGAATGCGCTTTCCGACCTGGGTATGAGATGTCTCGATCGACTCCGATTTTTCCCGAATCTTTAGACGCGGCGCAGGACTGCCTGCAAAGGCCAGGCCGCGTGCGACGCACCTTTCTCAAGGCTGGCGGCACCCTGCTGCTGTCGGTCGTCGGTGCGATGCCGGCACGCGCGGCGCAGATCATGGCGGTGCGCGTATGGCCTGCCGACGATTACACCCGCGTGACGCTGGAAAACGATTCCGACCTGAAAACCACGCATTTCCTGGTAAAAGAACCCAATCGGCTGGTCGTCGACGTCGAAGGCATCGACCTCAACGACGCCCTACGGAGCCTGGTGGCAAAGATCCAGTCCGACGATCCTTATATCCGACAGGTGCGGGTCGGTCAGAATCGTCCGAATGTCGTGCGACTGGTGTTCGACTTGAAAGAAGAAATCAAGCCGCAGGTATTTACCCTGGCCCCCGTAGGCAAATACAAGCACCGCCTGATTCTGGATCTGTATCCGGTCGTGCCGGTGGACCCGATCGCGGCACTGATCGAAAAAGGCGAATGGTCGAAGAATGTTGAACCGGACGGCAAAGCGCCGTTGGTGGATGGCCGCCCGGAACCCAGGATCACACCCCGCGAGCTGCCGCTAGCGCGGGAAAGCACACCTGACGGCAGTCGTCTTGGCTCCAAAGATCTACCGGCAGATGCCTTACCTGAAGCGCCGCGCACGGATCAACGCGAGTATCCGCGAACGCAGGCGCCAATACTCACGCGCCTGATCACGATCGCGCTCGATCCGGGCCACGGCGGCGAAGATCCAGGCGCCATCGGCCGTGGCGGCAGTCGGGAAAAAGACGTGGTGCTGGCTATTGCAAAACGCCTGAAGGCAAAGATCGAGGAACAGCCGAACATGCGGGTGATGCTCACACGCGATGCCGATTATTTTGTGCCGCTGCACGTGCGCGTTCAAAAAGCGCGTAAGGTCCAGGCCGATCTGTTCGTGTCCATACATGCGGACGCCTTCATCGAACCGACGGCACGCGGCTCATCGGTATTCGTGCTGTCGGAAAAAGGAGCGACCTCAACTGCTGCACGCTGGCTGGCCAACAAGGAAAATTCCGCTGACCTGATCGGTGGGATAAACATCAAGTCGCAAGACCGGCAGTTGGCGAGCGTGCTGCTGGACCTGTCGACCACGGCCCAGATCAGCGACAGCCTGAAACTCGGGCGCGCCGTGCTCAGCGAGATTGGCGGCATCAACAAGCTGCACAAGGGCTCGGTGGAACAGGCCGGGTTTGCCGTCCTGAAAGCGCCCGACATTCCCAGCATCCTGATCGAGACAGCGTTCATCTCCAACCCGGAAGAAGAAGCCAAGCTTACCGACGATGGCTATCAGAATCAGCTGGCGGCAGCCGTGATGAAAGGCATCCAGCGCTATTTTTCCAAAAATCCACCACTGGCGAAAAACCCGCTGACCTGACCTGCGTTTTCACCCGTATTCAACCGGATTCAACCGGGTGCCTGAACAGGGATTCAATCTGCCCGCTTGGGGGTGCGATTCATCAAGTGGCGACCACCCTTCCACAGTACGCCAAGCAGCACCGGCCCGGCGGCGGCACCCACGCCGATCAACACGATCGTATTTAAATGATCACGGATGATGGGAATATTACCGAAGAAATAGCCGGCCGTGACCAGAGAGCCGACCCAGATCAGTGCACCGGTGACGTTGTACAGCTGAAAACTGGTAAATGACATCTTCGAAACACCGGCGACGAACGGTGCAAAGGTGCGTACGATCGGTAAAAAGCGCGAAAGTATGATGGTTTTGCCGCCGTGGTGTTCATAGAACGCATGGGTTTTCAGCAGCGCTTTCTGGTCCAGCCAGCGGTAGCTTCCCGTAAAAACTTTTTCGCCGATGTAACTGCCGATCCAATAATTGACGGTATTGCCGGTAATGGCTGCGACGACCAACAGCACTATCAGCAATGGCAACGACATGGCACCGGTGGCGCAAAATGCACCGCCGATGAACAGCAGCGTGTCGCCCGGCAAAAAGGGGAAAATCACTAGACCGGTTTCGGCAAACACGATGGCGAACAGCACCACGTAGACCAGCGTGCCGTAGTTTTCAATCAGTAGCCCGAGGCTTTTGTCGACATGCAAGATCATGTCCAGGAACTGCATAATGTCCATAGTTTTCCTTAGTAGCGGCGGAATAATACACTACCGCACCGACGGTATAATCACTTCATGAGCGATTTGACAATACCGATGCGCCCGATTCAGGCGCTGCCCGACCAACTGATTTCGCAGATCGCCGCCGGGGAGGTCGTCGAGCGGCCTGCGGCAGTGGTCAAGGAACTGCTGGAAAACGCTCTGGACGCCGGCGCCACGACCATCACGGTTCGGCTGGAACAGGGCGGCATCAAGCGCGTGGCAGTTACCGATAATGGCTGCGGCATCGCACCGGACCAGATGTCGCTGGCGGTTGCACGCCATGCCACGTCGAAAATCGCTTCGCTCACCGATCTGGAAAATGTCACCACCCTGGGCTTTCGCGGCGAGGCACTCGCCTCCATTGCCTCGGTCGCATATCTGACGCTCAGCACACGTACTCTCGAGGCACCGCACGCGTGGGAAATTGCTGGTGGAGTTGACAAGGAAATTGCCATCACCCCCTCTTCCGGCGCACCCGGCACAACCGTCGATGTGCAGGACCTGTATTTCAATACGCCGGCACGGCGCAAATTTCTGAAATCGGAACAGACCGAGTTCGGTCACTGCGCCGAAGTCGTGCGCCGGATAGCCTTGTCGCGCCCGGATGTTTCCTTCGTCCTGACGCACAATGGCAAAACGATCGATCAGTGGCAGGCAGCCGACATCGCCAGACGCAGTGCGCAGATACTCGGCGAAGATTTTGCCCGCGCGCGGCTGCCGCTTGACGAATCGTCGGGCGGGATCCGGCTGCATGGCTTCGCCGGCCTCCCCACCGCCGCCAAAGCCCGCGGTGACGCCCAATATTTTTACGTCAATGGCCGCTTCGTGCGCGATCGTCTGCTGATGCATGCGGCCAGAGCGGCCTACCAGGACGTATTGCACGGCGACCGTTACCCGGCCTACCTGCTGGCACTGGAAATCGACCCGGCGCAGGTCGATGTCAATGTTCATCCCTCCAAGATTGAAGTGCGCTTCCGGGATAGCCGAGCCATTCACCAGTTCGTGTTTCATGCGCTCAGCCGTGCCCTGGCGCAGACCAGTGCTACGGCATTCGGCAGTACCCCGGCACCGCAGGCAGCACCATCGGCAGCCTTGCCGTGGATTGGCGAGCGGGCGCAGCAAGGCAGTTTCGGTTTGGTAGCGGGTTTGGGATCGGGCCTGATGTCGGTAGCGGGTTCGGCGCCGGGTTCGGCGCCAAGGCCAACTGGTTACAACGGCGAATTCCAACCCGGCTTCGCTGCATCGCCTGCCGGCGTGGCGCAAACACTTGCCGAGTACGGCGCCCTGTTCCAGGCCGCTGCGCCACAGCCGTCGGGAGCAACCGTGGGGGCGATACCCGATGGCGAATTTCCGCTCGGCTTCGCGCTGGCGCAATTGCATGGCATTTTTATCCTGGCGCAAAATGCGCACGGCCTGGTGGTGGTGGACATGCATGCCGCACACGAGCGCATCCTCTATGAACAATTGAAGACGGCGTTACAAGACGATGCGATGTCGGTGCAGTCGTTGCTGATCCCGGTGACATTTCATGCGGACGGCATCGATGTCGGTACCGCTGAAGAACATACCGAGACACTCGGTGCACTGGGTTTCGATATTGCCGTGATGTCGCCGGTGACACTGGCAGTGCGTGCCGTGCCCGCGCTGCTGAGAAACGCCGATATCGAGACGCTAGCCCGCGATGTCTTGCGCGAAGTGCGGGAATTCGGCGGCGCGCGAGTGTTACTGGAGCGACGCAATGCACTGCTGGGTACACTGGCCTGCCACACTGCGGTGCGCGCCAACCGCGCATTGACGGCTCCGGAAATGAATGCGCTGCTGCGGCAGATGGAAATCACGCAACGATCCGACCAGTGCAACCACGGCAGGCCGACCTGGGTGCAACTGGGGCATACCGACCTGGACCGGCTGTTTCTGCGTGGACAATAACTGCGGTGGCCAACAACTACGCCAGTGCAACCGGTGTGGATGACGCCGGTAAACCTTTGGTCGTGGCGATCATGGGGCCTACGGCGGCGGGCAAGACTTCTGCTGCCCTGGCGATTGCGCGAGAACTTCCTTGCGAAATCATTTCAGTCGATTCAGCACTGGTCTATCGCGGCATGGATATCGGCACTGCCAAACCGACTGCTGCCGAACGGTCCGTAGTCGCGCATCACCTGATCGATATTCTGGAACCGACTCAGGCTTATTCGGTCATGCAGTTCCGTGACGATGCTCTGGCCTTGGTGACGCAAATTCAGGCGCGCGGCAACCTGCCGCTACTGGTGGGCGGCACCATGCTGTATTTCAAGGCCCTGCAGGATGGACTCGACCTGCTGCCGCCTGCCGACCCTGCAATCCGCCAGGCGCTGGATCTGGAAATCGACCGCTTGGGCATGGCGGCAATGCATGCCCAGCTGGCCGAAGTCGATCCGGTCACGGCGGCACGGCTGCCGATCAACGATCGTCAGAGAATTCAGCGCGCGCTGGAAATTTTTGCCATTACGAACCGGCCGATGTCGGCGTTGACGGCGTTGCAGCCGAAACCTGTATTACCTTTCAGACTACTTACCATGGCGCTAGAGCCATCAGTGCGACATGTGCTGCATGAACGCATCGCCAGCCGCTTCGATCAAATGCTGGCTGCAGGACCAGAGGGCGGGCTGCTGGCAGAGGTAGCTACCCTGCGTCGACGTGGCGACCTTCATCCAAATCTGCCGGCGATGCGGTGTGTCGGATATCGGCAGGCATGGTCTTACCTGGACGGCGAATGCGATCTGGCGACCCTGCGCGAGACCGGTATTGCCGCAACGCGCCAGCTGGCCAAGCGCCAGCTGACCTGGTTGCGTTCGATGCCGCAACGTATGGTTATCGATTGCCTGGATGCAAATCCGGCAGAGCAGATTTTGCAGGCAATAGATACCCGGATTGCCAGGTAGCCGGCCCTGCAATGTCCCCTCAGCTCTGGCCGCCACGGTCTTTTATTTACAAAGGCTGCTCAAGACCTACAGGGCAGCCAGCATGCGCCTCGCAATGAACCCGGACCGTATTTCCCCAGACGCGAGGGCAGCGTAATGTTCATTCGCTCGGCTTTATCTGACAGCGATGCAAGATCAACATTTACCACTGCCCAGATGCAGCCTGCGAATTCCGGATTCGATTGATGTTCTGAAAAAGCGCGTGCTTCAGGAATGGCTCCCCCGTCGTCGATGACGGTTTCCAGCCACAGATCGATCGCCTCTTTTGCATTGTCGAGTGCTTCGTCAAGCGTATCTCCCGCAGAGAAGCATCCGGGCAAGTCAGGCACGGCTACGCCGTATGCGCAGTCGTCATTTCCCGGCTCTATAGCAATTGGATATCTCATAATTTCCTCACTTTAATTTCAGCCCCGCCTACGTCAACAGTTTGTTGACCAGCCCGACGCCCAGATCCTTTTTTGGATGCGGCACGCTGATGTGACCGCCTATATCTGGATGGGTGTAAATATGATGCGACCCCTTCCCTCCGCGCAGTTTCCAGCCTGCTTTTTCTAACTGGTTAATTATTTTTGCGCTTTTAATGTGTGTATTACACACACTAAGAATTTATCCGTAAATAATATTGACACTGAATTTAATTTTCCTGAACACGATAATGGCTGCGGCAAGGTGGTTCAATGCAACGAAACTACAATGAAGTTTTTCATATCGCACCAGCAACTTGCGAAATCGGTTGAACCAACTGTGTGCAACTTCGACGATCCAGCGGCGCGCTTTCGTGCCTCGCTTTTGTTTCAACACCGCTGCCTCCTGAGACCGTCCGACTACATGAGCAATGTAGCCTTGGCTTCGGATCGCTATCTGTGCCTTCAATCCGGTGTAGGCAGCATCGGCACACAGATGCTTACTGCGGCGCAGCGGCGGGTGAGTTAGCTGTGAAAACTGTGGGGGTCAGTTTTAAGTGATTCTCAACACTGAGACAACACGTGAGCAAGTGATTAGACAAACCACTCCGGGTAGGGACGAAGTGGTATTCCGGATCCCGCACTCATGAGGGCTGGTGCGTTGCAAACCACAACCCGTCTGTTATACTGTCAAATTGTCATCAAAACAGAGGAGTTGTCATGAACAACAACATCAACCCGGCGTACGGCGCACCTGCCGCTCCGATAGCGCCACTTGACATGGGTAGCCCGGTACGCGATCAGCCGCAGGTAGCGCATGCGCCACCGCCGATCGAGCCCGAATATTTGCAAAAGAAGCGAGCCATGCGCGAAGAAATGGACGCCCGGCTGGCGGCCGCGCGGGCTGCTGGCGCACCTGAACCCGCAAAAAGAAAGTTAGATTTTCAAGGTAGCTAAGCTTCGTTGCCCACCGTATTGCCAACACGATTGCCCGCCATATTGGCGCCCCCATTTTCGACGGCATTGCCAAACAGGGCAGTGGGTTCGCAGTAGAAAAACAATGGCACCACCGGTGCCATTTTCTTGTCCGCCAGAACTAGCTCATGCGGCGCTTGCGCTGCTATCGAGTTTCACCTCCGTGACGTTGCCAGTCCGAGCCAGACTTAGAATTTATCCGTAAATAATATTGACACTGAATTTAATTTTCCTGAACACGATAATGGCTGCGGCAAGGTGGTTCAATGCAACGAAACTACAATGAAGTTTTTCATATCGCACCAGCAACTTGCGAAATCGGTTGAACCAACTGTGTGCAACTTCGACGATCCAGCGGCGCGCTTTCGTGCCTCGCTTTTGTTTCAACACCGCTGCCTCCTGAGACCGTCCGACTACATGAGCAATGTAGCCTTGGCTTCGGATCGCTATCTGTGCCTTCAATCCGGTGTAGGCAGCATCGGCACACAGATGCTTACTGCGGCGCAGCGGCGGGTTCGACCGTCGCACCCTGATCTTTTCCAGCACCGATTCCAGTTGGGATACGTCGTGCCGGTTCGCGCCGGTGACGATGAGCGACAATGGGGCGCCACGTGCGTCGACCAGCAGATGACGCTTGCTCCCATTTTTTCCCCCGATCCGTCGGGTTGGGTCCAACCGATTCCTGTGCCAAGGGCGCCTTCATCATGGCGCCGTCAATGCTTTGCCAACGCCACACAATTCCTTCAAGACAATCGTACTCTGCCAGTCCGGCTTGCCAGATTGCCTCGAAAAAACCGGCACGTTTCCACTCCAGAAACCGCGCATGGATCGCACTGCAACTGCCAAACCGCTCGAATGGCAATGCTCGCCACTGGCATCCGGTGCGCAACACATACACGATCGCTTCAAACACCAGGCGCGCACTCTTGGGCGGGCGACCACCACCGGCCTTGCGAAGATAGGGCCGATCCGCTGGCCTTTGTTTTACCGGAACCAAGGGTTCGACACGCATCCAGAAATCGTCTGTTACTTCCCATGACTTCGGCTTGCTCATGATCACTCCCGACACCACGCTGGGTGAAAATCGGATTGATCATCTGTTTACGGATAAGTTCTTAATGAAGGTAGGCAACACTTGAGTACTAAGAACCTGTTTCCCCAGTTTTTGCGGCTGTACAGGCCACCGGAGATCATCGGGTCAATTTAATCCAAACTTGACAGGCAAACAGAAAAAACCGATAATTTTCGACTGTTTGGTGATATAGCTCAGTTGGTTAGAGCACAGCACTCATAATGCTGGGGTCGGTGGTTCAAATCCACCTATCACCACCAAGAAAAACGCAACCAAATCAGTATGTTATTTGAAAAAGCCGACTTGTTAAAAGGTCGGCTTTTTGCTTGTGGGCCTTTTGTGCGCTTTTTCTGCATGCACGCAACTTTAATGTGTGACTCGCCAACTCGGTAATTGTCAACGCAGCTGGTAAGATTTTCAGTCAAGCAGCAATTCGTTCGTCGCCCGAATTGATCGGCAGTACGCGGTCAGGTCGGTGGGTGCGGTGCCAGCATCTTGTTCAGAATGGCTTACTTGCGGGCTAATGGTATGCGCGACATCATGTTGCTCCAGCCCCGGCAGTCATCAAAATGCCGAATCGGCAACTTGCCAACTATACTGACCACAGGCGCGTGTCGCTTGCTTGCAATGGTCGTCGCATGAGAATGCTGGATGATCGAATTTCAATTCACAAAGCGGGTTCTTTCATGTAACACTGGTTTCAGGCAACTTTTCTTGCAAGTACTACTGCCACGAAAATTAGTAGCCTGGAGCCAGAACAAAAATAACCCACCTATCGTGAAAGAAGTGCTCATGGCCGATCTCGCTGCATTTTTCCAATCCGTCAAACTGCCTGTCATGTCCGAGGTGGCCCACTCGCTGATTCAAACGCTGGGTAACGAAGACGCTTCCGCCTCTTTAATCAGTGACATCATTTCAAAAGACCCCGCGCTGACCGCAAAACTGCTCAGGATGGCCAACAGCGCTCGTTTCGGCGCTTCGCGTGGCATCAGTTCGCTTGATGATGCGATCACCATGACTGGCATGGCACAGGTGCGCACGCTGAGTCTGGCTGCCTGCATGGGCGATTCTTTTCCGGTCATGCCGGGATTGGACCGTTCGGAATTCTGGAATAGCAGCATGGCATGCGCCGGTTACGCCAAGTGGCTGGCCAGCAGCATCGGCGTTGACGGTAACGAGGCATGGCTGGCGGGAATGATGCTGCGACTGGGCGAGCTATTGATTGGACAAGTCGATTCCGCGAGTCTGATTGAAATCGAACAGCAACCGCATCTGCCCGGCGGGCGCTGGCAACGTGAGCAGCGGTTGATCGGCTTCAACGAGGGGCAGATTACCGCGGAGCTGGCACGTCGCTGGAATTTCCCGTCTGTGCTGGTCGACGCGCTCAACACCGCATCCGATCCGATGGCATCCCGACCTTTTTGCCGGCTCGGCGCAATTGTTCATCTGGCCAGCCTCCTGGCAGAAACACCGAGCGATGATCCGGAAGTCCTCGATACGCTGCCCGAAGACGTGGTGAATGCTTTGCAGTTGGACCGGGACTGGATGCAGGCTAAGTTTCCAGACCATGCATCGTTTGTGGACGTATCGGCACTGTAGTCGGCTGTGCACTGGCAGGCCGTCCCTCGAAATCGGTCCAGTGTAAAGACCCATCGGCAGAGAGAGCTGATGCATGCTGCAGCTTGAACAACTGGCTCGCAGCGCCTGCACATCCAGGGTCGGTGGCAGGTCAAAGGAAATCGGCTGAGGCATTGTGGTTCGATTTAAAGTGAGCATGGCGGAAACGACATCTTGCAGAGTTTGTAGCCAGGATTGCCAGGTCGGAATTGACTGTAACCAATATTGGCTTTTGAAAGGTTCTCAAGACGTGGTAATCCACCGGCAGATACTGGCCGCACGGTCGATCGCTGCGGCCAGTACAGATATAATCGCCGGACTTCCACATCAGAAAGTCATCGTGGCAATGCGCTTTTCCGTTCTTCATCAATATCTCTTGCCTAAGCGTGCGCTTACCAGCTTTGCCGGCCTCGTTGCCAGCAAAGAGGGCAGTCGCTTTGCGCCACACCTGATTCGCTGGTTCGTTGGCAAGTACGGCGTCGACATGCAGGAGGCGCACGATCCGGACCTGGGAAACTATCCTAGCTTCAATGCGTTTTTCACCCGTGCCCTGCGCGACGGTGCGCGGCCACTGGCCGACGCCGACTTCGTCTGTCCGGTGGATGGCGCCATCAGCCAGATCGGCCTGATCGAGCATGATCAGATTTTTCAGGCCAAGGGACATCGCTATTCGACCACTGCCTTGGTCGGTGGCGACGCCAGCCTGGCGGCACTGTTCGACCACGGCAGCTTTGCCACCCTGTACCTGAGTCCGCGCGACTATCACCGCATTCATATGCCATGTGATGCGCGACTGCGGCGCATGATTTACGTGCCGGGCGCGCTGTTTTCAGTCAATCCGACGACTGCACGTGGCGTGCCGGGATTGTTTGCACGAAACGAACGAGTGGTGTGTGTTTTCGAGTCAACATCTGGACCTTTCGTACTGACGCTGGTCGGTGCGACGATTGTCGGCAGCATGCAGACCACCTGGCATGGCGTGGTCAATGCGTCGCGCAAAGGCAAGATCAGGGAATGGCGCTATGACGACCAGGACATCCGGTTCAGGAAAGGCGAGGAGATGGGTCGCTTCCTCCTGGGCTCGACCGTGGTGATGCTGTTCCCGCGTGATGTGCTGGAATTTAACCCGCAATGGGCTGCCACCGGCGCTGTACGGATGGGCGAGGCGATGGGCCATCGGATGGTGTGACGAGTCGGTGCGCAATCGGCGTAGGAACCGGCATTGGCACCGGCGCTCGCGCCTGCTCTCCACATCGCGTCCGGCCGAGATCTTGCGGTAGGCATTGACCCGCTTCTAATCCTTCTTTTCCCGAAATTCAGCGTCAATGATGGATGGATCGGCATTTCTGCCATCGGCACTTCTCGAACGAGCTGATTCGAATACCGATTTCGAGAAAAACGATGACATCCGGTGCGCCAGGGTGAGCTTCATCCATCGACACGCAAGAAGCAAGGCTGCGGCCAGAAACAGGCATAGCACCGGCACCATCTCGCTGCGATAAAAGTAGCTCAGCATCGCCATTGATAGTAAAGCCATCACAATCGGTAGCCGGGCAGCTTTTGGTAGCACGCCGACGGTACTCAGCTTGCCTTGACGTACCAACGGTAGTCTGACGAACATAATTCCCAGGAACAGACTCGCCAGGAAGCGCCCGATGCCCAAGTAGTCGGAAACGACGCCGACAACGAGGTAACCCGCATAAACGCTGACGCCAGCCAGAGCGACCAGCAGTAAAACTACAAAAGCAATGGCCAGCTTTGGCATTCGTACTGCGATGCCGATTAATGAGTGCAAGATTTTCGGTGCCTCCGCAAAAGACCAAACCTTACCGCAATCGACAAAATCGTTCACGGCACCACGATGTTTCGGGCGCGCACCGTCGTTTGGCTAAATTAATGAACGTCAAGCCAATCTTGGTAATTGACAGCGTACCCAGCCGCCTGGAAGTCACCGGGCCCTCTTGATCGCAAAGGTGAAAGGCCCGAATCGGCCCATCGATGCTTACAAAACGTGCGACGTGCGCAAGCCGGGATGGTTGAAAGTCAAATTGATATTGGGAACGCATTCGCGATCCGGATTCTGCAACATTAGAGAACCTGCCGCGAGTTCGGGCGTGCGGTATGGACGCGCGAGCAATCTAACTTCAAATGCCATTATGTCTGCGCGCTTGGTGACACTTGGTGACAATTAGACCTACTAACAACAGACTGCAATGAACAAACCGCGATGATTTCACATAGAAATTGACCACAAGAATTTAATGGTCTACCGTGAGTCAGCGAACCGGCAGCCTCCATATCCGTTTGAACACCAACACACGAAAGCACAGATGAAAATTTCCGATCAATACCGCGGCCCACTTCAGTGGACACTGGCCATGTCGCTGGCAACCACGTTGGCCGCGTGCGGCGGTGGCGGTGGCCGTGACCCGATCCTTGGCACGGGCGCAGGCGCTGCCGTGATTGTCCCGGTAACCAGTCCCGGCATTCCGGTGATCGTGCCAGGTGCTCCAGGTGCTCCAGCTGCCCCAGGCAATCCAGCCTTGGCCGCCGCTGTCTCGGTGGCTTCCGTTAGCCCTGCAGTGAACGCTTCCGGTGTCTGTCCCGATGCAAAAATCGACGCAACGTTCAATGTGCCGTCGGGTACGAGGATCGATCCGGCTTCGGTTAACACCACGACATTCACGCTCAGAAGCGGCACGTCGGCGCCGCTTGCGGCCTCCTCGATCGTCCTCGACCCCGCGACGGGACGCACGGCAACCTTCACGCCGGCTAGCCTGTTGACAGCGAACACGACCTATACGGTGGCGATTCAAGGTGGTGCCACTGGAGTCAAGGATCTGGCGGCTCCGGCCAACAGCATGGCCAGCAACGTCAGCTGGAATTTCACGGTTGGCGCTGCTGGGTCCTGTCAGCCTCTGATATCGCTGAAGACGGCTTCACGCTACGGCATCTTCGGTGGCACGGCCGGCATGACCAATAGCGGCAACCAGACAGTCATCACCGGTGAGGGCGGCACCACCGCCGATATCGGCACCATCGCCACGACCACTTCGTCAATCACCGGTTTTCATGACTCTGCGCCTTCCGACATCTATACCGAATCGGTGGGTGTTAATGAAGGATCGGTGACGGGAAAAATCTATACCTGTACAACGTCCACAACCGGGCCTACCTCAGCCTCCGTCAATGCAGCGTCCTGCAGGGCGGCCAACGATGCTGCGCTCGATACCCGGGCAGCCTACGATGCGCTGGTGGCTCTGCCGCCAGGTCCGAACCCTGACCAGGGCGCGGGCAGCCTGTCAAATCTGGTACTGGCACCGGGCGTCTACAAGGCTGCGGGTGGTTCGTTCAAAATGCAGGGCGGCAACCTGACGCTCGATGCCCAGGGCAATCCAAATGCGGTCTTCGTTTTTCAGATGGCCAGCACTCTGACCGTCGGCGGCCCGGGCGCTGCATTTCCACAAAGCGTGACTCTGGTCAACGGTGCGCAGGCGAAGAATGTCTTTTGGCAGGTCGGCAGCGCGGCAACCATCAATCTCGCTGGTGGCGGCACCATGGTCGGCACCATCATCTCGCAAGCAGGCGTGGTCTTCTCGACCGCTGGCAACACAACGCTTGCGCGACTGAATGGCCGGGCGCTTTCCACTGGTGCTTCAGTGACGATGGTCAACACGGTTATTACCGTACCTGCGCCCTGAATTGCCGCATGTCCCGTTACGCCTGACACCGGGTCATTTCGGCTGACCCGGAACCTTGCCCCAGCCATCTTGTTATCGGCGCTGTCATTATCGGCGCGGATACCTGAATCACCCTTTTGGAGAATTTAATGAACACTGCAAGAACCGCCGGCCTACGCAGCCTGGTTGCCCTAGTCGCTCTGGCCAGCCCATTTGTCGCGACGGCAGCCGATGTAACGGGCTGGTACCTGGGTGCCAACGTCGGCCGCTCGCTGGCCACCATAGACGATGCCCGCATCTCGAGCAGCCTGCTGGGAAGCGGCTTTGCTTCAGTATCGATCGCCGACGATGACCGCGACGCCGGATACAAGATTTTTGGCGGCTATCAATTCAACCGGTACTTTGCAGTGGAGGGCGGCTATTTCGATCTCGGGAAATTCGGTTTTGCAGCGACGACGGTTCCAGCCGGCACGCTTAACGGAACAATCGCTTTGAAAGGCGTCAATCTCGATCTGGTGGCCCGGCTACCACTGACTGACAAGTTTTCGGTATTCGGACGGGTCGGTGTGAACCACGCGCAGGCTCGTGACAACTTCAGCGGCACCGGCGCAGTCGTCGTGACCAATCCAAATCCGCGCGAACGCGATACCAATTTAAAATTTGGCGCTGGCTTGCAATACGACTTCACCGAGGCACTCGGCATGCGCGCCGAGATCGAGCGTTACCGCATCAATGACGCTGTGGGCAACAAGGGCGATGTTGACCTGGCCTCGATCGGGTTAATCTACCGGTTCGGCGCCCCGGCACCGCGTGCGGTACAGCAGATTACCGCGGTACCAGCACCGATGCCGGCACCGATTGTCGTGGCGCCCCCTCCTCCACCGCCACCGCCACCTGTCCCGCCGACAGCAACCAAAATAAGTTTTTCGGCAGATGCGTTATTTGATTTCAACAAGGCGACCTTGAAATCCGACGGTAAGCTGGCACTCGACAAGTTCGCCAGAGATCTCAAAGGCACACGCTTCGACCTGATTTCCGTCATCGGCCATACCGACCGGATAGGGTCCAAGGCTTATAATTTGAAGCTGTCGGCCAGCCGCGCCGAAGCAGTCAAAGCCTATCTGATTTCACAAGCAGGCATTTCAGCCACATCGATCGCTACCAAGGGAATCAATGGTGACGAGCCCGTCACAAAGCCGGGTGACTGCAAAGGAACCAAGCCGACCAAGCAGCTCATTGCTTGCCTGGCACCGGACCGGCGGGTAGAAGCGGAAGTCACCGGCTCCCGCTGACACGGTACCCGTTTTTGCATCGCGTAATTCAGCAAGAAGCCCGTGGTGAGCTCACCATAAGCTTTTTGCTGAACTACTGAAAATCAAGGCGGCCGACAACGCATAGGCCTACGTCGATTCTCCTCATTAGTGCCTCCCCTACCACCGTAGAACACGCCCACCGAGCACAGCACAGCACCTGCAGCTGTTGGAATCGCAATTCCCAGCACATACCATATGCCCAGAAAAACGGCAGTCATTTCCGGACAATGCAGGGCATATACCGTTGCAGCGCCAGCGCCAGCAAGAAGCCCGGCGCTACCACCAGCCAGGCTCGGGCGAGTTGGCGCCAACCCTTTGATGGCCCATAGCGACGCTGCCAGCAATGGTAGTGACAATACAGTGATGCTCAAGGCGTAGGTCTTCCCGAACGCCTAGAAACGCCATCATCAAAATACTGCCAGCCAGTCCCCAGCCGAGCGCCATTGCAAGACGGCGCCGTGCCGTGTCTTCTTCGACAGCGACATTGCCCTTGGCCAGCATGGCAATGCACGCTTGAACCAGGAGATTGTTCTTGCACCGGAATGGAGTGCCAAAAATATGCAAGCCGTAGCGTTTGTCCAGAACCCGGACGACGGTCGTGTTCTACAGGCGGTGAGCACAGCCCAATGTGGGCCTGGCAAGAGCTTATGAGAGCCTGTTTCGTGCATTACTTGAACAAATAATTTTTTACTTTACCACCCACCGCATCACCACCCACCGCATTAACCACCCACCAGAAGGAAACACAATGAAATTATTAAACGCAGCAATTTTTTCTACCGCCCTCCTGTTCGTCGGCACTGCATTTACGCAAGACACGATGAAAAAAGATGGCATGGGCAAAGACGGGATGATGGCGGATCCGATGGCCAAAGATGCAATGAAGAAGTAATAACGGCAGGGTCCGCGTTGCGGACCCTTTCTGACTTCTGACGTTTCGGAGCACTGTCATCATGAACGCTATTACTGCCTCAACAAACCCGACGCCTGCGAAGGTAGTCTACTACCGGCATCGATTGCCGATTCGAATCGTTCACTGGGTCAACGTCCTCTGCTTGTCGATACTTTTCATGAGCGGGCTGGGCATTTTCAATGCGCACCCTGCGCTGTACTTCGGGAAATCCTCCTATTCATCGACCCCTGCGGTGCTCACGATCTCGTCGGTTTCCACACCCGAGGGGCCGCGCGGCGTACTGTGGGTTGCGGGCTACCAGATCGACACCACTGGCTTTTTGGGCGTGTCGAAAAAACCCGATGGCACCCCGAATCTGCATGCCTTTCCCTCCTGGCTGACCGTTCCCGGAAGTTATTCTCTGTCCGATTCACGGTTGTGGCATTTCTTTTTTGCCTGGCTGTTGTTGTTCAATGGCTTGTTCTACGTCGCTTACTCAACAATCGGCGGACATCTGCGCCGTGACCTGGCACCTAACCGAGCCGACATCGCCGGCATCGGCAAATCGATCCGGGACCACATACGGTTTCGCCATCCGACTGGTGACGAGGCACGCCGCTACAACGTCACGCAAAAGCTTGCTTACCTGGTAGTGATTTTCATAATGCTGCCCCTGGTTATCATTACGGGCATGGCGATGTCGCCGGCGCTCGATGCCGTCATGGCCGGCTGGGTCGACCTGCTTGGTGGGCGCCAGTCTGCCCGGACAATTCATTTCATCGTCGTGTGGCTACTGGTCGGATTCGTGCTGATTCATGTATTCGAAGTAATCGTCAGCGGTTTGTTCAATCATTTACGCTCGATGGTGACTGGTTATTTCGCTGCAGATACTACGCCGGACAAAAAAGGAACACACCTGTGAAACCAACGAATACAGGAAGGCGTCGCTTTATCGGTCGCTCTTTAGGCAGCATCGCTGCCATTCTCGCCACCGGATGCGACCGGCTTAATCAGACCGAATGGTTTCTTAAAGTCCTGGCTACCGGCGAAAACGTCACTTACGGCATCCATCGAGCCTTGATACCGCGAAAGGCGATGGCGCAGGAATTAACGCCGGCCGATCTCTCGCCTACGTTTCGCACCAATGGCACTTCCAGCCCGGATAGCCCGATCTACCAGGCGCTGGCAAAAAACAATTTTGCCGACTGGGCGCTACAGGTCGATGGCTTGGTGGAAGCACCGCAGAAATTCTCGCTGGCGCAGTTGCGATCCTTGCCGAGCCGCACGCAGATCACGCGCCACGACTGTGTCGAAGGCTGGAGCGCCATTGGCAAATGGACTGGTGTGCCTTTGTCGCAAATCCTGGCAGCAGTCAAGCCGACTGCCGAGGCACACTATGTGGTGTTCCACTGTGCTGACCCGATGGAGGCAGACGGTTCGACGCCTTATTACGAAAGCATCGACATGGAGGATGCCTATCATGTGCAAACGATCCTGGCCTATGGCTTGAACGACGGCATTCTACCGATCGGCAATGGCGCGCCCTTGCGCCTGCGGGTCGAGCGCCAGCTCGGCTACAAGCAAGCCAAATATCTGATGCGTATCGAACTGGTAAAAAGCCTGGAAGGCATCCACGGCGGGAAAGGTGGATATTGGGAAGACAGTAGTGGCTACCAGTGGTATGCAGGCATCTGAACCGGTTCGCGCAACTGCCTAAGCCGGCTTCCATCGCAGTGATTCATGGCCCGCCTTTGTGCGGGCCATGTTCATTTTTGCTGGAGTTTTGCCAAGGGAAGGGTTTGCAACCGGCTTGTTATTTCCTTGACAACCGCAGCCGGCGCCTTTATTTCGGCTAGTGCTTTTGGCCAGAAAGCCTGAGCCCGGTCGACTGCCGACTTTACTGCGCTGATGACGATTCGCTCTGCAATGCCAGCTTCCTTGGCTACCGCCCGATAGGTGGCGAACGTCTCTGCACGCTGCCGACCATCGATGGCAATGTTCGTGGCATAACCTTTAAAATTAGGCAACGCAGCCACGCAAACAATATCGTAGGCTGGGGAGAGTTCCGGGTTAATGCCGTTGTGATAAATGACCGAGAAATTCTTCAGGTGCGCATCCGAATTGCCCAATAACGTATTGACGACTTGCCGGATGAAAAATTGACGAACGTCCTCGACGCCGCGCACGCTTAAACGGTCCAGGGTTTTGAGAAAGCGGATAAAAAGCTTTTGGTCGCCGTATTTGCGGCTTGGCATCAGGGTTAGCAATTGACAAGCGTCTTCGATATGGGTTGCGCCTCCCGGGCCACGATCGAAGCGGTCGACAGCAAGGAAGTGCTGATTTGCACCAAAAGCTTCAACCAGTTCAGGCAAGGCTATGTCTGCCATAGGGCGTGGCGAGCACACTGCAACATTGACGCCTGCGAGCGCTGCAATGGTCATGCAGGCATGTTCATTGAAAACCTGACTATCGTCATTAACCGCTGGCAACTTGGCGATCATGTCCGACAAGCGTCCGTGCGTCGGCAAGACAAAACGACGCCCCCCGTGCGCAGAAGACAAAGCAATCTTGTTTTGATGGCCGGACAAGGAGGCGCCGCCTTCTACTGCCGCCTCCGGCACCGAAATTTCCAGGCTGTCTGATCCGCCTGTCACGCCGTAGGTACGGGCTGCCTGCGTCAGGTTGCCTGGATTGGCAGGCAAAACACGAACCGCACCGGGCAGGTCTGCGCCTGCAGCAGCGAGAATACCGAAGTCGTCCGTATCGCGAATGTTTTTGCGGGTTGCGACAAGCCGCTTGCGTAGCGGCCCTTCCGGCAACAGCCCGGCAAAAAACGGCGGTAACTCGCCGCGCTGGTTATAGCGGGCTGGATCGAACATGTTGTTCAGCACCGCTTGAGTGATCTCTTCATTGCCTGGCACGGATAAGGAGAGCGAAAGGGTCGAACGCCGAGTGTCCGCCTGAAAATTTTCAGTGGTGACGAATCGCGTGGTGCCACCCGCCTCGCAAAGCCATCCTACGTGCAAATCATGCAGCCATACTTCGAGATAGCGCGGCTCCAGTGCATTGTTCATTTGTTCGCGTCCAACATGCGTTCGATTGCCGAGGGAATAGCATCCGGTGCCAGGGTTTTTCCTGATAGCAGACGGGCTACTTCAGGCGCGAGATGCTTGGGCACCAGCACCCACTCGGCATTCAAGGTGGCAGCCAGAGCTTCCAGGGTGCTTGCTTTCGTGTCGTGTCTGCCGGTCAGCAGGCGGTAAAGGTTGGGCAACTGCATCGCGATCTCTTGAGCGATGACTGGTACCGGTTTTTTGAGCACGGCGCGACGGTCGCGGATTTGATCTAGAAAATTCAACGTATCACCTATGATATTTTTTCTATTCGGAAATTTTACAAGACATCTTTTAATTTTTTTATACTATTACAAATGATACTATTTTTTATTAATAGTATGTTTCATTACACCTTCATTCGAACACAAACTCACAGCACGATCGCGTCAATCGTCAGATGGAACCCGTATTGCATTTCCCTGATGTTCGGTTGATTTCGGCCCAGCTCTAACCGTTGAAATACGATCGTCGGCTGGCTGCCGTATAAAAAACTGCGAACTTTCACGCTTGGTGGTTATCAGATTGACCATACCCTTCGGCCTCACCGCTGCAGATTTTTCTTCTACGCCAGCCCTTCAAGGACCTCGATCATGACCATGCGACCAGACAACAACGATGAAAACGACCCGGCACTGGCGCAGCAAGCCGGTGCTCCGGCAACATCGAAAGGCGCAGCGCAGACGGCGAAACACAATCCGGTCACGGCTTACGCGAAGCCGCCATTTCCGCGCCAGTTGCAGGAATGGCCAGGCCTGGCAAGCAAGATGAATCCTCGCCCGGATCATGGCGAAACGAGTTACAAAGGAAGCGGCAGGCTGGCGGGGCGCAAAGCGCTCATCACGGGCGGCGATTCCGGCATCGGACGTGCTGCGGCAATCGCCTATGCACGCGAAGGTGCGGACGTTGTCATCAATTACCTGCCGGCTGAAGAGCCGGACGCCCAGGAAGTGGTCAAGCTGCTGCGCGGCGAGCAGCGCAAGATCGTGGCAATACCGGGCGATATCCGCGATGAAGCGTTCTGCAATAAGCTTGTCGCTGATACCGTACGTGAACTTGGCGGGCTTGATATCGTGGTCAACAACGCTGCCCGGCAGCAATCGGTGGAATCGATTCTGGACATGTCCACCGAGCAGTTCGACTGGACCATGAAAACAAACGTCTACGCCATGTTCTGGATCACGAAAGCGGCGATTCCGCATTTGGGTCCGGGCAGCAGCATCATCAACACCGCGTCGGTCCAGGCATACGATTCGTCGGCCAGCTTGCTGGACTATGCTTCGACCAAGGCAGCACAGGTGGCGTTCACCAAAGCACTCGCCAAGCAACTTGGCCCGAAAGGCATCCGGGTCAATGCAGTTGCTCCCGGCCCGATCTGGACACCGCTTCAGGTAAGCGGTGGTACGACCCAGGAAACACTCGAGCATTTCGGCAGTGCAACGCCATTCGGGCGTCCGGGCCAGCCGGCGGAACTGGCAGTGGCTTTCGTGTCGCTGGCGGTTGCTGAGGCCAGCTATGTGACCGGGCAAGTGTACGGCGTGTCCGGCGGTGAGGGTAATCCCTAACTCTTGAGTTGTCGCATAGCGTTTTCAACTGCCGCTGTTTTAGCTTCCGTAGCTTCAGTTCTAATATGTAGTAAATCAAATCTGACCTGCTAACCAGTGCCAGATTTCATTGTGTCAACGTAAAGAAGCGTTTCCCACAAAGCATCCTCGCCATTCTCAAGCAATACTTCGTGTACCTCATCGCATGTCGGTCTAAGTAGCACACAGTATTGGAGATCTTTCGGCGCAACAATGATCGTGGCTCTAAGGACCTGCGTGAAGACCCAAGTCTTGTCTTGATAACGACCACCCATTCCTTCTAGCCAGTCGCATGTGAAATAGCGTCTGTCCTTCGACCAGAGGAAATACCCGGACCAGACATAGCCCCTGATCGTCTTTGAATCGATGATCAGCCTGTGGTGCGAGTCGCCATGTGGAGGTTCGTCATGGAATGGAAGAAGGATCCTTGGCCCAGCGGGTTGCGCATCACAATAATAGTCGTCTTAGCCCCACCACCTCGACATCGTGCCGTCAGTCTCAAATTCGATCTCCCGTGGGTATTCCGGCTCATCGTGACCGTTGATTCGTAAGCGGCGCATCAGCACCGTCTTGATATAGGCTATTTTTTACACCAGCTATTCCAGGCCAGCCATGCCAAGGTGTTATTGGTGATGCGTTGATCGAACGCCTCGGGATCAAATTCTTTGCCAAC
>Ga0326733_1000024_pt1 | contig 90596 bp, 96 predicted proteins | sample 14_GP2_308_FD_207946 | JGI IMG/M metagenome (GOLD analysis project Ga0326733, IMG submission 207946) | Glacier ice microbial communities from Ngari, Tibet, China - 14_GP2_30.8 | ecosystem: Environmental > Aquatic > Freshwater > Ice > Glacier | place: China: Ngari, Tibet | collected 2018-07-17
CGGTCGCAGCGGCGCGTTTCCCGAGCCTTAAATACAACTTAACTGCTCGAATGCGGTCTTCGTATGAATACATGAACTACCTCCAAGTAGTCCAAGTTTTACACCGCACCCCCAAACCAGACATTACAACTTGGAGCTAACATGAGTGGTTGCAACCGGATTACCGATACCGGGCTCGGACACCTCAGGGGCATGACCGCTATACAGGCGCTGGATTTGAGTGACTGCGATCAGATCGCCGATGCCGGACTTGGCCACCTCGCCGGCATGGCCAAGATGCAGTCGCTGGTTTTGCGTAACTGCCATCAAATTACCGATGCCGGGCTCGTCCACCTCACCGGCATGACCAAGATGCAGTCGCTGGATTTGAGTGGCTGCCCTCGAGTTACAGATGCCGGGATTGGCCATCTCTCCGGCATGACCGAGATGCAAACGCTGATTTTAATTTGCTGCCCCGGTATTTCTAAAAAGAAAGTGAGGCAACTACGAAGACGTGGAATTGAGGTTCACTGGTTTTCACTGGTTGGGATAGAGAATTTTGTGTAATGCGTCATTAGGCAGGACACTGCCGCCTACAAGGTAAATCGTGACCAGACGCAAAGTCGTGCAGCCCGACCTGATCGACCTTTTAATCGCCGTCATTGAATACGTGAACGTTACAGGCTGATCAATTCCTTCTACAACTGGAAAAACGGCAACGGATAATTGTGTGGGCAAGATACAGAAATCGGCACCGCTGGCATTGCCGGACGATGCCGCGATTGAGAAACGCCAGGCTGGTGATGGCGACGCCACAACCCAATCTGCACCGGTTGCGCGAAACAGTCCGGCACTGGCCGATCTGCGCAAGCTGCCACGGGGGCATAAGGCCCCCCGCCGCCGATGTCACCCTGCAACTGCTTGATTGGGGCGACCTGCCCCAGGATCTGACGATCATTATCGCTAACGAGCTCGATCTGGACGCAGCCAAGGCACTGCGTCTGACAAACACGGCGTTCAGAGTGCCAGGCGCCTCGCGCTTCACTGGCGCAAACGTTGCGGCCGCTGGGATCGGCAAGAGGGGACAATTTTTTCGTAATGCGACCAATATTTGTACGCTTCGCATCACGAATAAAGGCAGCTTTGGCGACGAAGACTTGGCGCGATTAATCGAGATGTTGCCTGAACGTGGCGCGAAGATCAGCCGACTGGATCTAAGCAGCTGCCATCGGATCACTGATGTCGGGCTCGAGCAATTAAAGAGCATGACTGCGATGCAGTCGCTGAATTTGTGTTGCTGCCCCGGCATTTCTAAAACCCAAGTGATGCAACTAAAAGCACGCGGAATTGAGGGCCTGCGGTAATCTGGGGTTCATGGAGCCTTTACGATGGAGTAATACTGCGCTACCGAGACACCACCGACGACTCTTCTCTGGGGACGCAACAAAATTCAACGTGATTGGCTAACACTCAATCGTACTGTGCGGCAAGTAAATGACATGCCGACTATTGCTGCCGCACCGATTTTCTCAAGCTCCCCATGAAACGACAAACGCTCCCAGAACCAAATAAGTGAGAGACTGGTGCTACCAAGCACATTTCAGCTTTTGCCAATAAACCGTTTGTCAGCCTGGATGCCAACCCATGTCGAACGCTCTCACCACCGATCATTTCTGGATGCCGTTTACTGCAAACCGTCAGTTCAAGGCCAAACCGCGCATGCTGGTTTCGGCATCCGGCATGTATTACAAGACCGACGATGGCCGCAACATTCTCGATGGGACAGCCGGGCTGTGGTGCGTCAACGCCGGACACTGCAACCCGGTAATTTCGGAAGCGATAGCCGCCCAGGCGGCAATCATGGACTTTGCCCCAGTGTTCCAGATGGGTCATCCGAAGGCTTTCGAAGCCGCCACCGCGCTGGCCGCGATCGCACCGGCAGGACTGAATCGGGTATTTTTTTGTAATGACGGCTCCGAAGGTGTGGATACGGCGCTCAAGATCGCCCTGGCCTATCACCAGGTGCGTGGCAACGGCATGAGGAGCCGGCTTATTGGCCGTGAACGTGGTTACCACGGCGTCGGTTTTGGCGGCATTGCCGTTGGGGGTATTGCCGGCAACCGCAAACATTTCGGACCGCCACTGGCAGGCGTGGATCATATGCGTCATCCCCTTGATATCGGCCGCAATGCTTTTTCTCGCGGGATGCCGGAACACGGCGCTGAACTCGCGGATGAATTTGAACAGCGCTTGATGGCACTGCACGATCCGGCAACCATCGCCGCCGTGATCGTCGAACCGGTGCAAGGGTCAACCGGTGTGATCGTGCCACCTCAAGGCTACCTGCAGAAGCTGCGCAGCCTCTGTGACCGGCATGGCATATTGCTGATTTTCGATGAAGTCATTACGGGATTCGGCAGGCTCGGAACACCTTTTGGCGCCGACTATTTCGGCGTCATACCGGACATGATCGTTTGCGCCAAAGGATTGACCAATGCCACGGTGCCGATGGGAGCGGTGATCGTGCGTCAGGACATACACGATACGTTCATGGCGGCGGCACCGGAAAACGCCATCGAGTTTTTTCATGGCTATACCTACAGTGCCCATCCGCTCGCCTGCGCGGCAATGCTGGCAACCGTGCAGGTCTACCAGCAGGAACACTTGTTCGAGCGCGCAACGGCCATGGCACCCTATTTCGAAGACGCTGCGCATGGATTGCGTGGGCTACCGTTCGTAAAGGACATCCGCAATCTCGGGCTCGTGTGCGGCATCGAACTGGAAAGCATCCCCGGCAAACCCACTGCCCGGGCATTTGACGTTTTTCTGAAATGTTTTTGGGAAAAAGGGGTACTAATACGCACCACTGGCGACATCATTGCATTGTCGCCACCCCTGATCATTTCCCGCAACGAGATTGATGCGCTGTTCGGCAAAATCGCAGAGGTTTTAAGATCGCAGCCGGCTTGATGCACCAGGCTTGATGCACCAGGCTTGATACACCGGGTTCAACACGTCCGGCTGCGATTTTGGCGTGAGCGACTATCGCTCAGATTTGCGATTCGATCGAAACATTGCCGCCCTGACCCGGCTCAATGATGGATGGATCCTTGATGGCTTTCTGGACGTTGGCGTAAGCTGACATCACACCCTCGTAATAGCCAGCGTATCCATGTGCAAAACCTTTTTCGCTCGGGTCCAGATTACCCGTGTTGTAAGCGTTGAGGCCGCGTTTCAAATCGCCATCGGCGCGATTGATGTAATCTTTCATCACAAACGCACCCGTAAACAGGTTCGTCGCCGCGTTTGCCGTCGTAGGCCACACCCCTGGTGCGGTCTGGATCGGGTTGATGTTGTTGGGGACGAGAACTCGGCTATGTAAATTATCGCCAGTCTCGACTTGCGCGTCCGCATACAACAGTACCGGATCGATACCCGTCGCCTTGCCCGCAGCCTCGAACATTTTTCCGTACGGCAGATCTTTCAGCTTCCCGTCCCCTTTCTGAGCAGGATCGGTGAGCAGCGATGGATCGATATCCTTGATGATCGCATTGATATCTCCCAAGGTAGTCGGCTTCTCACTGCGTTCTCCGCCGTTTTGCGGCACAGGGCGTAATGGATGTGTTCCTTTGGTTACCATGCCTTCAGTGTCGAGGCCACCGCTCACATTGCTGTAGCCGAGCTTGGCTGAGGCTAGTTTTACGTCCATACGTTCAACATTGGCAGTATCTGCCGACGTGGCGCTTATTTCAGCGACAGGCACGCGCCGGGCAGAAGAAGCGCCGGCGTACGGGTCGTCATGAGTGCCTGATGGCGACGTGCCGTGTTCTTGCGCTCCTCGCCCTTCTCGCTCCAACTGCTCCTGTCGTGCCTTCTGATGCCCTTCGGCCTCACGTTTCTGCTGCTCGGCACGTGCCAGTTCATGTCCAAGTGCTTCCCGCTTCTGCTGCGCCGCGGGCGTTTCATTTGCCGGAATCGCACCGGCTTGCTGCTTCCCGCCCGGGCCCTGGCCCTGGCCTTTGTTACCTACACCTAACTGCTCTTGTAACTGACCGATAAAAACCTTCAGCGCGGCAAGTGTACCGGCGTTGTCCGCTGGTTTTTGCGTTTCCACGCCAAGGGACGCTGCAGGCTGGATGCCACTCACGGGAGATATGGAAGACATAGGTCACTTTCGTCGAGAAGCCCGGAAAACAACTACCACACCGATTTTTGGCGAATGCCGATTAGTTGGTAGCTAGCAAGTAACGGAAAGTGTAGAGCCAGAATAGCGCCGCCGACAGGCAGAATACGAATCAGCACACTCAATACCGAAGCCAGGCTCGAATTACTACCGCGGCGCTATCGGCAATACAACAAACTTTACCCTGGCAGGGGATGCAGGGTAAAAAAATCGCACTAGGCGGTGCGATTTTTACAATCAGGAATCAAACCATAAGAATCACGCCGCGTCGCGCGATGCCTTCTTGCGCTCGTGCTCTTTCAGGAAGCGCTTGCGTAGCCGGATGCTCTTTGGTGTAATTTCCACGAGTTCGTCGTCGTCGATGAATTCGACCGCATATTCCAGCGACATCTGCACCGGTGGCACCAGTCGTACCGCTTCATCCGTACCAGACGAGCGCACGTTGGTCAGCTGTTTGCCCTTGATGGGATTGACGACCAGATCGTTGTCACGCGAATGGATGCCGATGATCATGCCTTCGTATACCGGGTCGTTGTGTACCACGAACATGCGGCCCCGGTCCTGCAGTTTCCAGATCGCGTAAGCGACTGCTGCCCCGTCGTCCTGCGAAATCAGCACGCCGTTGCGACGGGCAGCCATCTCGCCCTTGCTATTGTCGACCGGTGCGTACTCGTCAAAAATATGGCTCATCAGGCCGGTACCGCGTGTAAGCGTCATGAATTCGCCCTGGAAGCCGATCAAGCCACGTGCCGGAATACGGTATTCCAGGCGGACACGGCCCTTGCCGTCCGACTCCATGTTCTGCAAATCGCCACGACGGCGACCGAGTTCTTCCATTACGCCACCCTGATTGACTTCCTCGACGTCGACCGACAGCAGCTCGAACGGCTCGTGACGCACGCCATCGACCATCTTAAACACCACGCGCGGACGGGACACCGCCAGCTCGAAACCTTCGCGACGCATGTTTTCGATCAGGATCGTAAGGTGCAACTCACCGCGGCCCGACACTTCGAAGATCGTGTCGTCGGCGGTCGGCGCCACGCGCAGAGCGACGTTGGCCTTCAATTCCCGGTCCAGGCGCTCGCGCAACTGGCGACTGGTGACGAACTTGCCTTCCCGGCCGGCAAGCGGTGAATTATTGACCATGAAATTCATCGTCAGGGTCGGCTCATCGACCGTCAGCATCGGCAGCGCATCCGGCATTTCAGGTGCGCACACTGTAGTGCCGATACCCAGTTCATCGATACCGTTGATCAGCACGATATCGCCGGCAACCGCTTCCTCGACCAGCACTCGGTCCAGGCCCTTGAAATTCAAGACCTGGTTTACGCGTGCCTTGATAGGGGTAGAGTCCGGACCGTTCATGATGATGACGTCCTGCAGGCCGCGAACGCGCCCACGTGTAATACGACCGATGCCGATCTTGCCGACATACGACGAATAGTCAAGCGAGGAAATCTGCAGTTGCAACGGACCGTCCTGATCGTCCTCGCGAGCAGGAACGTGCTGCAGAATCGCGTCGAACAGCGGCTTCATGTCGCCTTCCCGCACATTCGCATCCAGGCTGGAGTAGCCGTTCAATGCAGAGGCATACACAATCGGAAAATCGAGTTGCTCTTCGGTCGCACCGAGCTTGTCGAACAGTTCGAAAGTTGCGTTGATCGCCCATTCTGCGCGTGCGCCCGGACGATCGACCTTGTTGACCACGACGATCGGCTTCAAGCCCAGCGCCAATGCCTTGCGCGTTACGAAACGGGTTTGCGGCATCGGTCCTTCCTGCGCATCCACCAGCAGCAACACGCTATCGACCATCGATAGCACGCGCTCGACCTCACCACCGAAATCGGCATGGCCGGGAGTATCGACGATGTTGATGTGCGTGCCTTCGTATTCGACTGCGCAATTTTTCGACAGAATCGTGATGCCACGCTCTTTTTCCAGATCGTTCGAATCCATGACACGCGCATCGACTTGCTGGTTTTCCCGGAACGTGCCGGACTGGCGCAGCAATTTGTCGACGAGTGTGGTTTTGCCGTGATCGACGTGGGCGATGATGGCGATGTTGCGAATGGCGCGTTTTGGATTGGACATGATCTTGAGGAACGGTAGAAATGCGGTAAAAATGCGTGGCCGGATGCGCAGTTATTGCGCGACGATTGATCGGGTAACCGGTGATTATAACATGGTGCAATGCATTATTTTAGAAAAACTCTTGCGATTTCAACAGGTTGCCAACAGCCTCTCTGGGGCGAGTACCGAAAACGGCTGCATTTGCCCGGTGCCGAGCAGGCGTCGGTCACTGGTGCGATATACGCGCAGCCGCGTTGCGCCCTCCACATGAGCAATGTTTTCTTTACCTAGCGACAACCGTTGACCATGCAGGAAACGTTGCGCCAACACATCGCTGAGCTCGATGACGGGGAATGACTGGAGCAGCGCATCGACCGGCGCCAGGCATGAGAGACGCATTGCCTCTGCGGTCGTTGCAAGCTTTTCCAGCGTCAATGCGCTTGAAAGCAAAAGAGTACCGACATGCGTGCGGCGCAAGGCCTGGAGATGTGCACCGCAACCAAGCGCAGCGCCGATATCCTCGCCTAACACCCGGATATACGTGCCCTTGCTACAAGCAACCCGCAACCGCAGCAGCGGCGGTTGGTAACCGACCAACTCCAGGACATGGATCGTTAGCGCCCGCGCTTCACGCTCCAGGGTGATACCCGCACGAGCATATTCGTACAGCGGCTTGCCATCGCGCTTGAGTGCCGAATACATCGGCGGCACCTGCAGGATTGGCCCTCGAAAAGAGGCGAGTACAGCTTCGATCTGCATGATGCTTGCATCGACTGGCGCGATATGCAGGATTTCGCCCTCGGTGTCGCCGGTAGTGGTGGTGATACCCAAGTGCACCGTTGTTTCATAAGTCTTGTCGGCTTCGAGCAAATCTTGCGCGAACTTGGTGGCTTCTCCAAAACACAGTGGCAACAGACCCGTGGCAAAAGGATCAAGCGTACCGGTGTGCCCGGCTTTTTCGGCATTGAGTAGGCGTTTCGCCTTGATCAGTGCGTCGTTGCTGGAATGGCCTGCCTCTTTGTCCAGTAGTAGTACGCCGTGTACCGGAACCCGACGCTTTCTTGCGACCGGCGCGGCCACCGTAGCCAATGCATCGGCCCCGACCGCATCTTCAGGCTTGATCGTCATCCTTGGCACGGGTTGCATTGGCTTCATCGATCAAGCGCGACATCTCGACGCCCCGCGCAGTGGACGTGTCGTGAATGAAATGCAGTTCAGGCAAAGTATGAATCGATAGCCGTTTGCCGAGCTGGATACGGATGTAACCTGCTGCCTTGTGTAGACCGGCTACCGTATTGCGAATGGTTTCGGCGTCGTCGGACAACATCGTGAAAAATACTTTTGCATGCGCGTAGTCGGCAGTAATCTGTACTTCCGTCATAGTGATCATGCCGACCCGCGGGTCTTTTAACTCGAATGCAACGATTTCCGACAGATCTCGCTGGATCTGATCAGCGACCCGCAAACCGCGGGTCGGTATGGCCTTGCTGTGTTTTGCCATGATGAAGACTGGTTAGAGCGAGCGTGCAACTTCCTGCACTTCGAATACTTCCAGTTGATCGCCTTCCTTGATGTCGTTGTAATTCTTCAGTGTCAGGCCACATTCCAGTCCCGAGCGCACTTCCTTGACATCGTCCTTGAAACGTTTGAGCGAATCGAGTTCACCGGTCCAGAGGATCACATTGTCGCGCAGCAGTCTCACCGAGGCGCCACGGCGTACCAAGCCATCGATGACCAGGCAACCGGCAATCGAGCCGACCTTGCTGACCTGCAGTACCTGGCGAATCTCCACCACACCCAATGCCTGCTCACGTTTTTCAGGCGCCAGCATGCCCGACAGTGCCGCTTTGACCTCGTCGACTGCATCGTAGATGATGGTGTAATACCGGATATCGACGCCATTGGCCTCGGCCAGCTTGCGCGCCTGGGCGTCGGCCCGTGTATTAAAGCCAATGATGACGGCTTTCGACGCCACTGCCAGATTGACGTCGGACTCGGTGATGCCGCCGACCGCCGCATGCACCACCTGCACGCGCACTTCGGAAGTCGAGAGCTTTTGCATCGAATGCACCAGCGCCTCTTGCGAACCCTGAACGTCGGTTTTGATGATCATCGGCAAATTCTTGACCTCGCCGTCGCCCATGTTCTCGAAAATGTTTTCCATCTTTGCAGCCTGCTGCTTTGCCAGCTTCACATCACGGAATTTACCTTGACGGAACAGACCGATTTCGCGCGCCTTGCGCTCGTCGACCATGACCATGACATCTTCGCCGGCTGCCGGCACTTCGGTCAGGCCCTGGATTTCAACAGGAATAGATGGGCCGGCTTCACTGATGCTCTTGCCGTTCTCATCCAGCATGGCGCGCACTCGGCCGTAGGCAGAGCCCGCCAACACGACATCGCCGCGCCGCAAGGTGCCGGATTGCACCAGAATTGTCGCAACCGGGCCGCGACCCTTGTCAAGCCGCGCCTCGATGACCAGTCCACGCGCCGGCGAAGAAATGGCTGCCTGCAGTTCGAGCACTTCTGCCTGCAACAGCACGTTCTCGAGCAGGGTATCGATGCCCTCGCCAGTTTTTGCCGACACTGATATGAATGGCGCTTCGCCACCGTATTCTTCCGGCACCACTTGTTCGGCAACCAGTTCCTGCTTCACTCGATCCAGGTTGGCACCGGGTTTGTCGATCTTGTTGATTGCCACCACCAGAGGTACACCAGCCGCCTTGGCATGGGCAATCGCTTCCTTGGTTTGCGGCATGACGCCGTCGTCGGCTGCCACCACGAGGATGACGATGTCGGTCGCACGGGCGCCGCGCGCACGCATTGCGGTAAAAGCTTCATGACCCGGTGTATCGAGGAACGTGATCATGCCGCGTGGTGTCTCGACGTGATACGCACCGATGTGCTGGGTAATGCCGCCGGCTTCGCCAGAGGCGACCTTGGCGCGACGGATGTAATCGAGCAGCGAGGTTTTACCGTGATCAACGTGACCCATGACGGTGACGACCGGCGCCCTCGGAACCATGACCGCGTCCGCATGCTCGGCGCCACCTTCAAGCAACGCTTCAGGATCGTCGAGTTTTGCGGGATGGGCCGTATGGCCCATCTCTTCGACCAGAATCATGGCTGTTTCCTGGTCGAGCACCTGGTTGATCGTCACCATCTGGCCCAGCTTCATCAAGTGCTTGATGACTTCCGATGCCTTCACCGACATCTTGTGCGCGAGCTCGGCGACCGTGATGGTCTCGGGCACATGCACGTCCTTGATAACAGCTTCGGTCGGCGCCTGAAAATTGGTTCCGTGATCTTCGCCATGCGATGGGCGACGCCCACGCGGGCCGCCACGCCATGCATCGCGACCACCGCCGGGATTACCGCGGGTCTTGATGCCGGCACTGCGCTTTTTTGCATCATCCTGCCAGGTCGACGAGACATTGGCTGATTTGATCGACTTCTTGTCGGCACCGAGAGCAGGCTTTTTGTCCGCAGGCTTGTCGCCCACCTTCTTGTCTGCCGGCTTGTGCAACGTGCCTTCGGCAGCGCGTGCAACCGGCACGGCTGCAGGCGGCGCAACTGGCTCAGGGGCCTTGATGGCACGCCGTGGCGCGCTCATCATCAGCTTGATCTGCGCAACTTCGTCAGCAACGGCCTTGCGCGCGCGCTCGGTTGCCGCGGCTTTCTCGGAAGCGTCACGTGCCGCATCCTTTGCCACCTGCGCCGCTTTTTTCTTCGCTTCTTCGGCGTTGACGCGCTTTTTCTCTTCAGCAGCCGATTCATTGGCCTTGGCTTCGGCTTCCGCTGCAGGTGCCGCAGCAGCCGCTTTCTCAGCATCGACCTGCGCTTTCTGCATCGCCTTGGCTTGCGCTTCTTTTTCCAGTTCCAGCTTTTGCAGGTGTTCCTGCTTCTCGCGCAAGTCCGCTTCCTGACGGGCAATTAATTCTGACTGGCGGCGGGCCTCGTCGGCACGGCGTGCCAGTTCAGCTTCGTCGATGACGGGTGCCGCGGGTAGGGCTGGCGCTACGACTTCAACTACAGGATCGTCGCGCTTGATGAAGGTGCGCTTTTTGCGCACTTCCACCTGGATCGTGCGCGACTTGCCGGTAGCGTCGGCTTGCTTGATTTCCGTCGTTTCCTTGCGCGTGAGCGTAATTTTTTTCTTGTCTCCGTCCGACGCGGCACCATGCGCACGGCGCAGGTGCCACAGCAGCTTGTCCTTGTCTTCCTTGGACAGCACATCGGCATCGGATGTCTTCTCAACGCCCGCGGCGCGCAGCTGGGTCAACAGCAGGTCGGCCGGCATCTTCAGCTCGGTAGCAAATTGGGCCACGTTGTTACTCGCCATTCAGTCCTCTTTTCTATGTGACGCGGTAGATGTCATCGAATCCGCGCGGATCATTTCGTTTCCGCCAGACTCCATACCCGAGCTTGCAGCGCCTTGGCATGGTCATCGTACTTGGCATCGATGAGCTTCATTTCCTCATCGGTCACATCCTTGAATTCATCTTTAATCAGTTGCCGCGCACGTTCGGTGGGCAGCGCAAGAATTGCACCGAATTCGTCATACGCCAGAGCAGAAAACGCTTCCAGCGTCTTGAACCCTGCAAGACCGAGTTTGCCAGCCACCAACCGGGTCATGCCGTCGAAATTTGCCAGCGCTTCCTCCATGCCTTCCATACCCTCCTCCGAAGCGATTGCTTCCGTCACGAGTGCATCACGTGCGCGGTTGCGCAACTCGTTGACGGTGTCTTTGTCGAAGGACTCGATATCCAGCATTTCACTGATCGGCACGTAGGCAATTTCTTCCAGACTTGCAAAACCTTCTGCCGCCAGAATGTCAGCGACTTCCTGGTCGACATCGAGTTTTTCCATGAACAGCGATCGTACGGCAGCAGTTTCGGTCGCCGATTTATCAGCCGATTCCTCGGCAGTCATGATGTTGATCTGCCAGCCTGTCAGCTCTGCAGCCAGCCGCACGTTCTGGCCGCCGCGACCAATGGCAATCGCCAGGTTTTCCTCGTCGACCACGACATCCATCGCATGTTTGTCTTCATCGACCATGATGGAGGAAACATTCGCAGGCGCCAGCGCACCGATGACGAATTGTGCCGGGTCATCCGACCACAGCACGATATCAACACGCTCACCGCCCAGTTCACCGGTCACGGCCTGAACGCGTGAACCTCGCATGCCGACGCAGGTACCGATCGGATCAATGCGCTTGTCAGCTGTAAAAACAGCGATCTTTGCCCGGATGCCGGCATCGCGTGCTGCCGACTTGATCTCGAGCAGGCCCTGCTCGATCTCCGGCACTTCCAGTTCGAACAGCTTCATGATAAATTCCGGCGCCGTACGCGACAAGATCACCTGTGGCCCACGGGCATTGCGATCAATGCGCAGAATGAACGCCCGCACACGGTCGCCGATACGCAGATTTTCCTTCTGAATCATCTGATCACGGGGCAGACGGGCTTCAATCTTGCCCGACTCGACAATAGCATCGCCGCGTTCCATGCGCTTAATGGTACCGGTTACCAGCGAATCGCCACGATCAAGAAAATCGACCAGAATCTGCTCACGCTCCGCATCGCGGATGCGCTGCAAAACTACCTGCTTGGTGTCCTGTGCAAAGCGGCGCCCAAAGTCTACGGACTCAATCGGCTCTTCGATATGGTCGTCCACCTCGATATCGCCAATCTGTTCCTTGGCTTCGAAATGCAGGATTTCCTGATCAGGCAATTGCAGCCCTGCTTCGTCAGGCACGACATGCCAACGGCGAAAGGATTCGAATTCGCCCGACTCCCGATCGATGGTGACGCGAATATCAACGTCGCCTTCGTAACGTTTTTTGGTTGCCTGCGATAGCGCATGTTCCAGGGCACCGAAGACAACATCCTTGTCAACGTTCTTTTCGCGCGCGAGCGCATCGACCAATAATAAAACTTCGCGAGTCATGCTTTGCGGCTCCTAAAATCCACCTTTGGCACCAACCGTGCCTTGTCCACATCGGCGAGCGTGAATTCAAGCATCGCCGGCCCCTCTTTTCCCTCAAACTCCAACGCCAGCTTGTCGCCATCCGGCTCTTGCAGAACGCCTTGGAACGACTTTCGGTTGGCTGCGCCGGGCATTGGCATACGCAATTTCACGAGTGCCTCCTGCCCAGCGAACCGGCTGTAGTCCGCCAATTTCTTTAACGGCCGGTCGAGACCAGGAGAGGAAACCTCCAACCGCTCGTATACAGCATTTTCGACTGTGAGCACATGCAGCAATTGATGCGTGACTTTCTCGCAGTCTTCTACCGTGATGAAGCCGCGATCGGCTTCTTCCGGCGTGAAATCGATATACACACGGACCATCCCCCGTGCAGCCAGTTCGAAATCGACTAGCTCGTAACCCTGACCCTGAACGGTTTTTTCAATTATTTCCGACAACTGCACTGATTTCTCCACTCGATCTGCCAATTGCCAGCTTGATAATTTCCGCATTGCATTGAAATTTCTTGCTTAGCGCTTGCTATCTCTTTGTAAGCCGACAAGCAAAAAAAAAATGGGCATCTGCCCATCTTTCTTATTCTCAAAAGTCGTTCACATGGTTGAATGCTTCAGCATTGTTCCCAAACGGTATTCACGCCTTTTGTTAACTGCAAGATTATAAAGTATGCAGCCCGACACTGCAATCATGCATTGCATAAATGCACAACGACAAATTCATCAACATGAATATTTATCCCTGAAAATTATTCCATGGATAACGCACATTGCCGCAGGCTGATCAGCCCTTGGGCCGCCGACGCGGCATCGACTGGCCAGTTCGGGCGTTGGTATTACCACCCTGATATCCGCTGGTGTTGCCATTTGAATTACCGTTACCACCTTGATAATTACTGTTTTGGCTACCTTGGCCGCCACGATTCTGGCCATTGGCGCTGCCATTGTTTCTCCGCGGCTGCCCCATTCCTGGAAAACCAAGAGCCGTCTGCATCGGATCTGGCTGGCGTGGATGATTTTGCCCCGTTGTGCGGGCAGGATCAGTCGGACGCCTGCCATCTTGCTGGCCGAACGTTTTGCCTTGATAACCCTGACGCTGACCAGTGCCTGTGCGGGCCTGTCCGAACCCTGAATTCGGGCCGGATTGCCCGGTCGCGCTGCGACTCTTGTAAAAATTACCGTTCGGTTCGTTCCGTTGCCCCGGTGGCGCATCGTAGATGCTGTTGCCGCGCTCGATACCGGCCGGACGCTTTTCAGGGCGGTCACCACGATCGCTGGAAGCACTTTCAGTAGGCTGACCGGACACTTTATCCAATCCGCTCAAACTCAAGAGATCGCGCACCGCATGCTCATCCATTTCTTCCCAGCGACCACGCTTTAGCGTACGGGGAAGCGTCAGCGCGCCGTAGCGTGTCCGGATCAAACGCGACACTGTCAAGCCAATGGCTTCGAACATACGACGGACCTCGCGGTTGCGTCCCTCGCCGATTGTTACCCGATACCACTTGTTGACACCTTCACCGCCACCATCGGCGATCTTGGAAAATTGTGCAGTACCGTCTTCAAGTTCGACGCCCGCCAGCAGTTTCTGCCGCATCCCTTCTTCCAGCTCACCCAACGTACGCACTGCATATTCGCGATCGATGCCGTAGCGCGGATGCATCAGGCGGTTTGCCAGGTCGCCGGAGGTCGTGAAAAGCAGCAAGCCCTCCGTGTTGAAGTCGAGCCGGCCGACCGCAAGCCATTTGCCGATCTTCATGGTTGGCAGCCCGTCGAAAACCGAGGGCCGGCCATCCGGATCATTCGTGCTGACGATTTCACCTGCAGGCTTGTGGTACACCAATACGCGCGGCGGGCGCTTGCTGACTTTTCTCTGAACCAGCTTGCCGTTGATGCGCACCTGATCGGCTGGCAATATGCGCTGACCGATATGCGCAGGCTCGCCATTGACCGATACTCGCCCCGCCACGATCACCTCTTCCATGTCGCGCCGCGACCCCAGACCTGCTTCGGCCAATACTTTGTGCAGCTTTGGCGCATCGTCCTCAGCAGTGAGGTCACGCCGTGGCGCTTTGGCTGGCACATGGCGGCCACCTGCTTCGTCATCTGCAGCATTGTCGAACGCCTCGGAGGTGACGAACGAAAAAACGGCATCGGCGTCGCCAAGACGCCCTGCTGTCGTGTGCCTGCCACCTGTGGCGGGCAGCTTCGTACCTGGCTTCGCGCCTGACTTGCTGCCTGGATTGGCCCGTTGATTGGTACGCGATTTTGGTTTTCCCTGCCCCGGCTCCTGACGTCCGCCCGGCTGTGCGCCAAGCCGGTGACGCGCCCCGCCTGTAGAGCTGCGGCCTGGCTTTTGTAGGCTGGCCGCACCTTGGTCAGGCGTGGAATTGCCAGACTCGGGGGTATTCGCTGGTGGCAATACCCCATCTGCGGCAACCGATGGCAGTTTGCCCCCGTCTGGGCGCCCGGCTGTAGCGCCGTCCGCGTCGCTGTTGCTCGGGCGGGGCGAACTCCGCCCGCGACGCAGGGTGCGAGGTCCACGCACGCCGCGCTTTTCCGCCTTGGGCTGAGAGACATGTGTCGAAGCGCCCGCGTCGCCGTCGGCGGTGGCGGATACTTCGTGCTTCTTGCGCGGCAACGCAGGGGTAATTGGCTGTTCGCCTGCCGGTACGTCATCGGAGATAGGAGGGCTCATTGTATGTCTGTCAGTTGATTCGACTTGGCAAGGCGTCCGAGCTTGGATCGAACGGGTCAGGATTGCTGGAAATTACTGCGGCTTTGGGACTATTGACAGCATCGGCATTGGGCATTACACCGACTGCATTATTTTTGGGCACTGCACCCTTGTTTTGGGGTGGTTGGTTAGCAATCTGCTGAACACCACCGGCGAAATCAAAGTCCGGCAAGCGCATTTCCTGCAACACGCCGCTTGACATGTCACCCCGCCCAATTTGTTGTAGGGCAGGTAACTGATCGATCGATGCAAGGCCCAGATCATCGAGAAACTGTCGGGTGGTTGCAAACAACCCTGGCCTGCCAGGCACGTCACGCTGGCCGATCGACTCGATCCAGCCGCGGTCTTCAAGTAACTTCAGGGTCTGGGAATTCACGGTGACCCCGCGAATTTCCTCGATATCTCCGCGTGTCACAGGCTGGCGATATGCAATGATGGCAAGCGTTTCCAATGTCGCACGTGAATATTTCGGCGGCTTTTCGGGATTTAGACGATCCAGAAATACTTTCATTTCCGGACGGCTCTGGAAACGCCAACCGCTGGAAAGATCGACGATCTCCACACCCTTGTCGGCCCAATCGTGGCGAAGTAACTCGAGCATCGTGCGGATGGTATCGGCGTCAACCGAGCTAGCCTGGTCGGCATGATCGCTGCAATACAATTTTTTCAGATCGTTCAGCGACAGCGGTTCATGGGCACACAGCAATGCCGTTTCCAGAACTTTTTTTGCCTCTGCGGTATTCATTTGCTTGTCATGCCACTATGCATCGTATCGTCGGTACGGAGATCGTGCCGCCCTAGCGCCCAAGGGCAAGCAACATTGGGGCTTGGCTAACTGGTATGTGACCGGTTGTCGTCTTCAGGTGTAGCCGCGTTTTATAATTTTTTGCTGCGTAGTCGATACTGAATAATCGTTGCAGAAGTTTTTAATCAACAACGCGCAATTAAAATATACGGTCTGCTTGTGAGCCTGATGACGCAGTATTGCGCCGCTCGCTTGGAGGAAGTATTGAATTTGAGCGGGACACTTTTGAAAGAAGCCAAACTCCAGTACAGGCTATGCGTTGCATGTATTGGTTGCGGGGGCAGGATTTGAACCTGCGACCTTCGGGTTATGAGCCCGACGAGCTGCCAGACTGCTCCACCCCGCGTCTGATGAACCGAATAGTACATGGCATTGGTTTCATGTGCAATTAAAATTGCAAAATCGGTAGTTATCGAGCTTTGCCAACCCACTGTGGCTCAGAATCGAGGCGATGTTACACTGCGCTTGGGCCGCGTTACTCGCGCCCGTCCGATCCGATTCATCGACACCGTAGTGGCCTACTCCATCATGAAATTCTGTTCCGAATGCGCTAATCCCGTCTCCTTGCGCACACCGCCTGACGACAATCGCCCCCGCTTCGTCTGCGACCGATGCGGCGTTGTGCATTACCAGAATCCCAAACTGGTTGTCGGCTCGATCCCGGTTTGGGACGATGGCGACCAGCCGTGCGTATTATTGTGTCGTCGTGCGATAGAGCCTCGTCACGGTTATTGGACACTGCCTGCCGGGTTCATGGAAAACGGCGAAACGACAAGTGATGGCGCAGTACGTGAAACAATGGAAGAAGCAGGCGCTCGCATCCGTCTGCACGAGTTGTTTTCGTTGCTGAATGTTCCGCATGTAGACCAAGTGCACCTGTTTTACCGCGCCACGTTGCTCGATCTCGATTATGTCGCAGGGCCCGAGAGCCTGGAGGTAAAATTGTTTTCAGAAAAACACATGCCCTGGAGTGAAATCGCTTTTCCCACGGTGAGCAATACGCTGCGCTTTTTTTTCAAAGATCACGCCCACGTACGCGAAGGCGGCAGTTATGGCGTGCATTCACACGATCTTGGCAGCCCTGGTCACTACTGAACGAGCGCCTGTGACTAAATCATGATTGCGTGGTTACAGAAAAATGATCCCTTCCCACCGGCACATACCGCACTGACGGAAGAAGATGGCGCCGCGGGGCTACTGGCTGCTGGTGCGGACTTGTCGCCACAACGCCTGCTTCTTGCGTACCGTAACGGTATTTTTCCATGGTTTTCCGAAGGCCAGCCCATTCTCTGGTGGAGTACCGACCCACGGATGGTTCTCGCCACCAACGCCTTCAAGATCTCGCCGAGTTTAAAAAAAATATTGCGTAAGGTTGAATTGAGCATGGCGACGCAGGGCGGTTGGCAAATCCGTTTTGATTATGCTTTCGAACACGTCATGCGGGCTTGTGCGGCACCACGCAACGGTGTCGCCGGCACATGGATTTCGGATGAAATCGTCGCGGGCTACGTGGGCCTGCACCGCTTGGGCTACGCGCACAGCGCCGAGCTTTGGTGCGATGGAAAACTTGCTGCGGGCGCATATGGCGTCTGCATCGGACGCATGTTTTACGGCGAATCGATGTTTACGACGGTGTCCGACGGCTCCAAGGTTGCGCTTGCCTACCTCGTACATTTTCTGCAACGCAATGACGTGGCAATGATCGATTGTCAGCAAGAGACTTCCCACCTGGCCTCGCTCGGCGCCGCACCAATTCCCAGAGAAGCATTTCTTGCGCACCTAGAGGCGGCAACACAGATGCCGCCGATCCGTGACTGGAAACCGGTTGCGCTGTACTAGTCTTGCCTCGACCCTGACAAAGTTCTGGATTGCACTGCAATGTTCGGTGTAAATTAGCTTCATTGTCGACAGTTCCGACGCCGCTCATCCAGATAGACATGCAGACAGCGTTCATGACCCATCTGAAAGATTTGCCATTTTCAACCTTGCAGTTTTACGCGACGGCTCCCTATCCCTGCAGCTATCTGGAGCAGCGGCAGGCACGCTCACAAGTTGCGACGCCCTCCCATCTGATAAATGCCGACGTGTATTCAGAACTAGTGAAGAACGGCTTTCGCCGTAGTGGCATCTTTACTTACCGGCCATATTGTGATGGCTGTCAGGCTTGCACGCCAGTGCGCGTGAAAGTGGCAAGCTTCGGTGCCAACCGAAGCCAGCGCCGGGCCTGGAACCGCCATAACCATTTACAGGTATGCGTTACAAAACTGGCTTACGTACATGAGCACTACGAACTGTATCTGCGTTATCAGGCCGCGCGTCATGCCGGAGGCGGAATGGACCAGGACAGCCGGGATCAGTATTCGCAATTTCTGTTGCAGAGCAAGGTCAATACGCGGATGGTGGAATTTCGCGACGAACACCAGGCGTTGAAGATGGTCAGCATCATCGACGTCCTAGACGATGGCCTGTCGTCGGTCTATACCTTTTATGATTCCAGCGACACGAATGCGTCCTACGGCACCTTCAACGTGCTCTGGCAGATCGAACAGGCGCGCCTGCTGGAAATGCCGTTCGTCTATCTGGGCTACTGGATCGAAAAGAGTCCGAAAATGGCCTATAAGATCAATTTCAAGCCACTTGAAGCATTGCAGCTTGGAGTCTGGGCCGATCTCTAGCGGTAGTAGAATGCGCTACCGCGCCGGTTTCACAAACTCCCCAATTCTCTTCATGTTCTCGAAAACTCTGTATTGCCTGGTGCGCCCTGCACTTTTTTCCATGCAACCTGAGGCAGCGCATCATTTGACGATGCCACTGCTACAGCGCGCTGCTAAAACCGGTCTGGCATCTTTGTTGAGTCGACCGGCTGCTGATCCCCGTAACGTCATGGGTCTGACGTTTCCCAACCCGGTTGGCCTGGCTGCTGGCCTGGACAAGGACGGCGCTTACATCGATGGTCTGGCTGCGCTCGGATTCGGCTTCCTGGAAATCGGCACCGTGACACCGGTTGCGCAACCAGGTAACCCGATGCCGCGCATGTTTCGGTTACCCGGCGCTGAAGCGCTGATCAATCGCATGGGATTCAACAACGGCGGCGTGGATACCTTCGTGGCAAATGTGCAGGCCTCCCGGTTCTACCAGGATCACGACGGCATTCTCGGGTTAAATATCGGCAAAAATGCAACTACGCCGATTGAACGGGCAATCGACGACTATCTGATATGCCTGGAAAAGGTATATCCGTTTGCAGACTATGTCACGGTCAATATTTCCTCGCCAAATACTGCCAATCTGCGCCAGCTTCAAGACGCCGCCGAGCTCGATTCCCTACTATCGCAACTCAAGGACAAGCAGCATCGCCTGACTGACAAACATATGCGTTATGTGCCGATCGCACTGAAAATTGCACCGGATCTCAACTCCCTCCAGATACGCGTGATTGCCGATGCGCTGCTAAAACATGGTATCGACGGCGTGATCGCCGCCAACACCACACTTTCCCGCAGCGCAGTGGTTGGCTTGCCGCATTCTCAGGAAGCCGGTGGCCTTTCTGGAAAACCAGTTGCAGCGGCATCTAATGACGTGATCCGGCAACTGAAATCGCAGCTTGGCGATGCAATTCCAATTATCGGGGTCGGGGGCATATTGTCGGCAACCGATGCGCAGGAAAAAATGCACGCCGGCGCCAGCTTGGTTCAGCTTTACACAGGCTTGATCTACCGCGGACCGGCATTGATCGGCGAATGTGCGAAAGCGCTGCGGGCAATGCCGCTAGAGCAGCGATAACCCCAATCGGCAAAAAAGCCCGCGTCTTTTTCAAGAGCAGACTTTTTAAGGTAACGCGGAGGCAGTGCGTTCGCGCTGCCAGTGTTGTCATTCCACTTCGATGGTTTCCTGTGGCGCAGCCGGGGGCGTGGTGTCGCTCTCGCCAAACTCCAGTTTGACCTGGTCCTTCTCGTCCAGATCGACCGTGATCTTGCCGCCGGAAACAAGCCTGCCAAACAGCAATTCGTCGGCCAGGGCCTTGCGAATCATGTCTTGAATCAAGCGTGACATCGGTCGCGCACCCATGAGCGGATCGAAGCCTTTGCGTGCCAAGAATTTGCGCAGGCTCTCGGTAAACACTGCATCGACTTTCTTCTCGTGCAACTGCTCTTCCAGTTGCATCAAGAATTTGTCGACCACCCGTAAGATGACTTCCTCATCGAGGGCCCGGAAACTGATGATCGAATCGATCCGGTTACGAAACTCCGGCGTAAACATCCGCTTGATGTCCGCCATTTCGTCGCCGGCTTCCTTCTTATCAGTGAAACCGATCGAGCGCCGCTGCAGGCTTTCAGCCCCAGCATTGGTCGTCATGACAATGATGACGTTACGGAAATCGGCTTTTCGGCCGTTGTTGTCCGTCAGGGTGCCGTGGTCCATCACTTGCAACAGGATGTTGAAAATGTCCGGATGGGCTTTTTCAATTTCGTCCAGCAACAGCACCGCATGAGGCTTCTTGGTGATGGCTTCGGTCAACAAACCGCCTTGGTCAAAACCGACATACCCCGGCGGCGCGCCAATCAAACGGCTCACAGCATGCCGCTCCATGTATTCCGACATGTCGAAACGAATTAGCTCGATGCCGAGAATGAATGCCAGCTGTTTTGCCACCTCGGTCTTGCCCACGCCGGTTGGACCGGAGAAGAGGAATGACCCGATTGGTTTGTCGGTCTTGCCCAGACCAGCGCGTGCCATCTTGATGGCGGACGCCAGCGCTTCGATCGCCGGCTCCTGGCCGAACACGACATTTTTCAAATCACGATCGATGGTCTGCAGCTTGATACGATCGTCCTGATTGACGGACTGTGGCGGAATCCGGGCGATCTTCGAAATGATTTCCTCGATTTCGCTTTTCCCGATTGTTTTCTTTTGCTTAGACTTTGGCAATATCCGCTGCGCCGCGCCAGCCTCGTCGATCACGTCGATTGCCTTGTCGGGCAAATGACGGTCGTTGATGAAACGGGCTGCAAGCTCGGCCGCCGAGGTAAGCGCCGAGGCAGAGTATTTCACGCCGTGGTGCTCCTCGAAGCGTGACTTCAGACCACGCAAAATCTGGATGGTCTGCTCGACGGTGGGCTCGTTGACGTCCACTTTTTGAAAACGTCGGGCCAGTGCGTGATCTTTTTCGAACACTCCGCGGTACTCGGTGTATGTCGTGGCGCCGATGCATTTCAACTGGCCACTGGACAACGCCGGCTTGAGCAGATTGGAAGCATCAAGCGTGCCGCCCGACGCCGAACCCGCACCGATGATGGTATGGATTTCGTCGATGAACAGAATGCCGTTCGGATTGTCCTTCAATTGTTTCAGCACTGCCTTCAAGCGTTGCTCGAAGTCGCCACGATATTTTGTTCCCGCCAGTAACGCGCCCATATCAAGCGAATACACCACGGCATTCAACAAAATCTCGGGAACGTCGCCCTGCGTGACGCGCCAGGCAAGCCCCTCGGCGATTGCTGTTTTGCCCACGCCGGCTTCACCAACCAACAGCGGGTTGTTCTTGCGACGACGGCAAAGTGTCTGGATAACCCGCTCGACCTCTGACTCGCGCCCGATCAATGGGTCTATCTTGCCCTCACTGGCCAACTTGTTCAGGTTTTGCGTAAATTGGTCGAGCGGGCTTTCCTTTTGCTGCCCTTCAGTTTGCACATCCTCAGTGCCCTCAGGCGATTTCTGCGCATCAACCTGCTGATCCTTGCGTACGCCGTGGGAAATGAAATTCACTACATCCAGGCGGGTTACACCCTGCTGGTGCAAGTAATAAACCGCGTGTGAATCCTTCTCACCGAAAATCGCCACCAGCACGTTGGCGCCGTTGACCTCTTTCTTGCCGTTCGAGGCCGACTGCACGTGCATGATGGCACGTTGAATCACGCGCTGAAAACCGAGTGTGGGCTGTGTGTCAACTTCGCTCGACCCAGGCACCGTCGGCGTGTTGTCACCGATGAAATTTGCCAGAGTTTTACGCAGATCATCGATGTTGACCGCACAAGCGCGTAGCACTTCGGCCGCGGAAGGGTTGTCGAGCAACGCCAGTAAAAGATGCTCGACTGTGATGAATTCGTGCCGAGCCTGACGTGCCTCGACAAAAGCCATATGCAAACTAACTTCCAGTTCTTGCGCGATCATATTTCCTCCATCATGCATTGCAAGGGATGCCCGGCTTTGCGCGCATGTGCTAAAACAAGGTCTACTTTCGTTGAAGCGATATCTCTAGGATAAACTCCGCACATACCTCTGCCATCACGGTGCACTTTCAACATGATCTGTGTCGCCATCTCTCGATCCTTGTTGAAGTATTCCTGGATGATCGCCACAACAAATTCCATCGGCGTGTAATCGTCGTTCATCAAAAATACTTGATACATCGGTGGGGGTTTGAGCTGTTGCTCTTGCCGCACGAGGACGGTATCGTTGTCTTGCTTGGTTGCCATTCGTCTATTCTATAATGTCCAGACGGGAGCGCCGTCTGCAATCCGAAACAGTGTTGCTCTTTGATCTGATATTACGCGTTTTCGACTTAGAGCGCAGATGACGATGAAATACCGCATAACAAGTGAGTTTTCATTCGCACAGCACAAATAATCGTCAAGTTGCTTTTAAATACCCTTGACAATCAAATTCAACCCGTCAAAAATGAGTTCATTGTCAACAGATTTAGTGGCGATGCTGACAATACGAAGTGAGCTGATTTTGGCGGAAGCCGCTCTAGTGCAAAGGTTCCGCTCTACAGCTTGTGTGATCAGAAAATATTTGAAAGATGGTTATGGCAACTGGTACTGTCAAGTGGTTCAATGATTCCAAGGGTTTTGGCTTTATCACCCCGGATGACGGTGGCGAAGATTTGTTCGCGCATTTTTCCGCAATTCAGATGGATGGTTTCAAGACCCTCAAGGAAGGTCAGAAAGTAAAGTTCGAAGTCACGCAAGGCCCCAAAGGCAAGCAAGCCTCGAATATTCAGGCACCCTGACTCAGGGCACCTGCTGCCAAGCCTCGCAATTGCGAGGTTTTTTTATGCGCGGGCAGCACGCAACGAAACCTGCCATCGTCACGCTCTTTTCCAAGCCAGTCGACGGCAGGTAGGCTTTCGCTCCGGCGAGTTACATGTTTTCAATCATCACGTCGCCGAAACCGGAACATGACATCTGGGTTGCGCCCTCCATCGAGCGGGCAAAGTCATACGTGACTTTCTTTTGCGAGATGGATTTTTCCATTGAGCTGATGACAAGGTCGGCAGCTTCCAGCCAGCCCATGTGACGCAACATCATTTCAGCCGACAGAATGAGAGACCCGGGATTAACGTAATCCTTGCCGGCATATTTCGGTGCCGTGCCATGAGTGGCTTCGAACATGGCAACCGAATCCGACAGGTTCGCGCCGGGTGCAATGCCGATGCCACCAACCTGCGCGGCCAACGCGTCAGAAATATAGTCGCCGTTCAAATTCAAGGTGGCGATCACACTGTATTCGTTCGGACGCAACAGAATCTGCTGAAGAAACGCGTCCGCAATAGAATCCTTGACGATGATGTCGCGACCTGTTTTCGGATTCTTGAAACTGCACCATGGTCCACCGTCGATCATGGTTGCACCGAATTCGTTCTGTGCAAGCTCGTAGGCCCAGTCACGGAATCCACCCTCTGTGAATTTCATGATGTTGCCCTTATGTACGATTGTTACCGAAGGCTTGTCGTTGTCGATCGCATATTGCATCGCTTTGCGAACCAGACGCTGGGTGCCTTCTCTGGAAACCGGTTTCACACCGATGCCGGAGCTGTCCGGGAACCGAATTTTTTTTACGCCCATTTCATTGATCAGGAAGTCGATCACTTTTTTAGCATCCGCACTTCCCTCCTGCCATTCGATGCCGGCGTAGATATCTTCCGAATTTTCCCGAAAGATCACCATATCGGTCTTTTCCGGGGCTTTTACCGGTGAGGGCACGCCCTTGAAGTAACGCACCGGACGTAGACAAAGGTATAGGTCGAGTTGTTGGCGAAGCGCGACGTTGAGCGAGCGGATGCCGCCGCCAACCGGTGTCGTCAGCGGGCCTTTGATCGAAACCACGTAATCCTTGACGACCTGAAGCGTCTCTTCCGGAAGCCAGACATCTGGCCCGTATACTTTGGTGGACTTTTCACCGGCATAAATTTCCATCCAGCGAATGTTGCGCTTGCCTGCATACGCCTTGGCTACGGCCGCATCGATGACCTTCATCATCACAGGCGAAATATCGACACCGATGCCATCACCCTCGATAAAAGGCAAAATCGGGTTGTCTGGTACATTCAGCGAAAAATCTGCGTTGACAGTAATCTGCGCGCCATCTGCGGGCACTTTTATATGTTGAAACATGTGGCATCTCCGGAAGGAAGGCGGGATTGGAATTGTGGAAAGGGTCGTTTGGGCAAGTGGCCAAGCCGCCCTAATTTTGCTCCGTATTTAGTCTTGTATAAGACATAAGAGAAGTGCACTATTATGCCCGAGTATTTTACCGGATGCCATGCTTCGAGCGCCGTACTGATAGGCTGCCCTCCCTTCTTTATTCACATCCAATCAGACAATGACGCTGCTTCTATTCAACAAACCCTTTGAAGTGATGTGCCAGTTTTCGGCGCACCCCACACGGCCGACATTGGCGCAATACATCGACCATGCCGGCATGTATCCAGCCGGGCGGCTGGACGCAGATAGCGAGGGACTGATATTGCTTACCGACGATGGCATGCTCCAGCACCGAATCAGCCACCCCGCGCACAAGGCAGAAAAAACCTATCTGGTTCAAGTCGAGGGTCCACCCGATGCACTCAAGCTGAATCGGTTGCGCGGCCCGCTCGATCTGGGTGATTTCACTACGCGGCCTTGTAGCGCGACGCAGGTGGAAGTTCCACACTGGTTGTGGCCACGCGAGCCAGCCATTCGCGTGCGCGCGGCAGTACCAACGCATTGGCTGAGCATCCTCATCACAGAGGGAAAGAATCGGCAGATCCGCCGCATGACGGCGCAGGTGGGCTTGCCGACCCTGCGCTTGGTGCGTATCGCCGTCGGACCTTTTTCACTAGAGAAAAATCCATTGTGGCCGGGCGAGTCCTGCATCGTCTCCCCCAATGGAATCTAGCTGCTGGAGACGACGAAATTCGGGTCTTGCTTGCCTTGAGTTTAAAAAACAAGCAGCTTCAAGTCGAATGCACGCTCGATGAACCAGACCAATGCGAGAAGTGCAATCGATGCCGAACCGCCGAGCAAGACCACCCGCTGATAGAACCAAGTGTTGCGCAGGAAGTAAGCAACGGGCAGAAATACGGCAACGATCGCCAGTTGGCCCAACTCTACACCTACATTAAAGCCTACCAGCGAAAGCGCGAGCGCGCCTTGAGGCAACCCAAGGTCAGTCAGCACGCTGGCAAATCCGAAACCGTGAATCAGACCGAATAAAAAAGCCATCAGCCAGCGGCGCTCTTTGAAAATCGGAAAGATGTTGTTAAGTGCTGCCAGAACCACCGATGCTGCAATGATCGATTCCACCCAACGCGACGGCAGGCCGATGATGCCCAGCGTCGCCAGAGATAATGTAATCGAATGGGCTAGCGTGAAGGCAGTGACGATCTTGAGCACCGAAAAAAATGCTGGCCTGAAAGCGGCGACGGCTTGCCAGCGCTGTGCGGCTCGAATCGCTACGGCCGGCAACAGCAATGCCAGCAAAAACAGGATGTGGTCGAATCCGATCCAGATGTGCCAGACGCCTTCACGCACGTAATCGATGAATTGTTGCAGCCGGTCGGGCCGTGCGAGCGTGAAGTGTTGAACGGATTTTTCCGGACTGAAAATTGCCGTGGTGGTCGCCCCCTGGAATTGCAACCGCAGCAAGCCCTTGTGTTGTGGGTCGATGTCGAAAAATAATCGGTATGCCACATCCAGGGATTGCAATGCTGCCGGGCAGCTCGTCACGAACTTGATCGCCACATATGTGCCGTCGGTGTGTTCGTCGATCAGGTGATCACTCACACGGGTCGGGCAGGCTGCCATATTGCTGCGCAATTGCAACCGCGACATCGCATAAGCGTCGATATCGCCGCGTTTGGCACGCACCTCGCCCCAGGTGATTTGTGCATCGCCGTCAGTGTCGAGGCCGAGGGCAAAATCCAGATCGCGCAGGGCAATATCCCATTGCCCCTGGATAACGCTGCCGGCAACGTCCAATGCAAGATAGCTGTCGCTAGGTTTGTGTGCATGCGCACCGAGCGTTAACATGCACCATATGAAACCGACGAATATCTGCTTCATGAACGCATGCTCTTGATCTGTTTTGCCAGCAAAACCAGAACCCGGTCTTCGATTCGACTGCTTTCCAGCCACTGTAAAACCGGCTCTGCCGCTTCCGGGTTTTTCAGCGCCAGCGCAGCCTGCAGAAATATCTCTGCGTCGCGGGGTTCGAGTTGCACTTTCCAGTTTTCCTGCGCCAACGCCAAAGCGCGCGCCGCATTGCCGCGTACTTTCAACTCGAACTGCGCTTCTTCCTGTTGATGAACGGTATCGTTGCGCAGTTGTGCAGCGGCATATCTGGCAGCCAGGGTAGCCACGCGCTCGGTAACGCCTTCCCGCTTTAGCATGCGTTCAGCCAGCACAAGTCTGAGCAGCAGTGCATCCGAGCGTACCCGCTGTTTGAGCATTGCTTCGACTTCCATCGGCCGATTTTGCATCAAGAGAAAATCCGCATGAGCAGCAAGAAGAAAAGTATCCGTAATACCCAGATTCAAAGCATCTTGAAAATGGCTTTCTGCGTCGCGATAGCGTCCGAGGCGCTGAGCGATTTCTGCAAGACGGGTCAACACCCAAAGTTTCTCTTCCGGCAAAGCGGCAGGCTGCGCACGCAGCGCCAGCAAGAGTCGTTCATATGCCGCCGGCGCCTTGCCGGTCAGGCCATCGACCATCGCCGTACAGCCTGTTGCCACCAGATCAGTGCTCACGCCGCGTAATGCCTGACAGTCTGCGCGCGCCTCTTCGTATCGAGCCTGTACGATGTGCAACGTTGCCCGTAGCGCTCGCGCCTGGCTCTGGGCGGGATCGCGAGCCAATACTCTACTCAGATCCTCGATGGCGCCTTTGAAATCGTGGCGAAACTGTGCCAAGCTGGCACGCAGGATTTGTACCGGAATCGGCGGCTCCTGCATGTCCCACCAAGGCGCGAGCGCAGCCTGCGCATAACCGAGATAACGTGGGTCGCCCTCTTCGGCGACCAGCCCGTAGTAACGCTGCGCAAGCTTTACGGCGTTATTGAGATCACGGGGATTTTGCTGCACCGCCACGCGCAGCTGTGCTATTTCGCGGGCAACCGGGTCGCCTGGCCTGAACGGCAGTTTTTCAAGTACTTGCGCATCCGACTTTGGCAGGTAAGGAGCAGCCTGGGCCGTTCCCGCGAGACAACATAGCAAAGTCAGGAAAGAAGAGAACGTAAAACGAGGAAATGAAAGCATGCCGATTCTGGATTCTATAGTGTGGCAGCCAAGGACTTCGGCAAATGCGATGCATCATAACAACCTGGCATCTTCGGTGCAAATGCCGTGCAGACTTGTCGCCTCTGCAAATATTGATTTTCAGCCACGTTGACCGCCGACAAAAAGATCTTGTTCATTTTATTTGACTGTCAACCGGCTGCAGTTTGCATCGTTATTGGAACTGATTCACCCGGATCGCCCTTTTTAAAACGATTACTTAGGAAATTACAATGAAAAATCTGATCGCTGCTCTGGTTGCCGGTGTTTTCGCTGCTTCCGCTTTCGCCGCTGCGCATACCGCTGCTCCTGCTACGCCGGCAACGCCTGCAACCAAGACCGCTCCGGCAATGTCAGCGACGCCTGCTACACCGGCAGCGGGTGCGTCTACAGCGCCTAAGACAATGAAGGCAAAGAAAGCAAAGAAAGCAAAAATGGCAAAGAAAAAAGCGCCAGTTGATGCCGCTGCTGCTGCCAAGTAATCATTTCAGTACTGCCGTATTTTTGAAAAAAGCAGGCTTGTCCTGCTTTTTTCGTTTACGTCTGGATTAATTGGCTACATTGACAACCAATGTTGATCGCCTGCCTCGACCGCACACTTTTATTGAAGTCAAAGTATATGATTCCAACCTATATTGCTCGTCAAGTGACTTGCATTGCGGCATCCGCATTCCTGGCTTCCGCGGGGTTGTCGGCGTTTGCCCAGCAACTGCAAAAACCGGAGGTCATTGCCCTGACGGCTGGCATGAACGTCATCCGCGCGGAAGTTGCGTCAGCGCCATCCCAACGTGCACAAGGCTTGATGCATCGACAGAGCATGGGGGCAAATGACGGCATGATTTTCGTTTTCGAGCAGCTAGCCGAGGTATGCATGTGGATGAAAAACACGCCGCTACCGCTGTCGGTCGCCTTCATCGACGACGAGGGCAAAATCGTCAACATTGAAGAAATGCAGCCGCTTACGCTTGAATCGCACTGCTCAAAGAAACAGGCACGTTATGCGCTGGAAATGAACGGTGGTTGGTTCCAGCAAAAGAACATCAAGCCTGGCGTTTCGATCCAAGGACTTTCGCAGATAACCAAATGAAAAAACCCGCAGGCTAATTGCCGACGGGTTTGGATTTCACTGCAACGCTGGGTTGCTTGAGTTAGATTGAGCCAGAGCTTTCAAAGCAGCCGCGAAGCGACTCTTGTGACGGGCAGCCTTGTTTTTGTGAATGATTTTCTTGTCTGCGATGCGGTCGATGGTCGACACCGACGAAAGGTAAACCTGGGACGCTGCTGCCTTGTCGCCCGAAGCAATTGCCTTGCGAACGGCCTTGATGGCAGTACGCAACGTCGAGCGCTGGCTTGAGTTATGAGCGTTCTGCTTGACTGCCTGACGGGCGCGTTTGCGTGCCTGTGCTGTATTTGCCATGTGTGCTGATTCCTAAAACAAAGTCGAATGCGCCGGTACGACAGGCACTGAAAATAGAGCTAAATCGGATCGAACCTAATTTCAGGCCCGGTAAAATTCTGTGAAGCCTAGCATTGTAACGGCATTACGCAAAACACGCAATCAACCTGTTGAGCGACTATAATCCGGCCTCTTGATACCTTTTCATCGCTCGTCCGCACTCCCGGCACACACTCATGAATCTGCACAAAACGCTCGCCACGATTTTCGGCATGACAATGATTTCGCGCATTACTGGATTTCTACGCGATTTCCTGATTGCCCGTGCATTCGGCGCGTCGAGTTACACGGATGCATTTTTCGTGGCGTTCCGCATTCCGAACCTGTTGCGCCGCCTGTTTGCAGAAGGTGCGTTTTCGCAGGCTTTCGTGCCGATTCTGGCGGAATACAAGCATCAAAAAGGCGAGCGCGCCACGCGGCAATTGATCGACCACGTTGCTACGGTGCTGACTTGGTCCTTGATGGCAACCTGCATCGTAGGCATCGTCGCCTCGCCCATCATTGTCTACTTCATTGCCACCGGCCTGAAGAGCGACCCTACTGTATTCGATATCTCGGTAAACATGACGCGCATCATGTTTCCATACATCGGCTTCATGTCACTGGTTGCACTGTCCGGTGGCATTCTTAACACTTGGCGAGAGTTTCGCGTGCCGGCCTTCACACCGGTATTGTTGAACCTGTCGTTCATCGTTGCTTCGTTGCTGGTTGCGCCCTACCTTGCGCAGCCGATTTACGCACTGGCATTTGCCGTATTTTTTGGCGGCGTGTTGCAGTTGGCGATACAGGTGCCGGCTTTGTTAAAGATCGGCATGTTGCCGCGAGTGGCCCTGTCGCCGCGGCGCGCACTACGGGACCCCGGGTTGAGACGGGTCCTGAAGAAAATGGTGCCGGCCACATTCGCCGTGTCAGTCGCCCAGATCAGCCTGATCATCAATACCAACATTGCGACCCACCTGGAAAAAGGCAGCGTGTCCTGGCTTTCCTATGCGGATCGTTTAATGGAATTTCCGACCGCGCTGTTGGGCGTAGCCTTGGGCACGATCCTGTTGCCAAGTTTGTCGAAAGCGCATGCGGATGGCGACGATGCCGAATATTCATCATTGCTCGATTGGGGGCTGCGGCTGACATTTCTGCTGGCGCTACCCTGCGCGGTGGGGCTGGCGACGCTGTCGGAGCCATTGACTGCGACTCTTTTTCATTATGGCAAATTCGATGCGCAGGCAGTGGCGATGACCGGGCGAGCGCTGATTGCCTATGGCGTGGGGTTGATAGGGCTGATTCTGGTAAAGATTCTGGCACCGGGCTTTTATGCGAAACAGGATATTCGAACACCGGTAAAAATTGCCATCGGCGTCCTGATTGCAACGCAATTGATGAACCTGGTGTTTGTACCCCACCTGGCCCTGGCCGGACTGGCGCTGTCCATCGGACTGGGTGCCTGCATCAATGCCATCTGCCTGTACATCGGATTGCGACTGAAGCGGCTGTACGTTGCAGGGCCCGGCTGGGGGCCCTTCGCCATTCAGTTGATGGGCGCGCTGAGCTTGATGGCAGCGGTGGCATTGTGGATGGCGGAGCAATTCGACTGGCTCGGTCTGCAGGCGCATCCCATGCAGCGGGTCGGCGCCCTGCTTGCCGTACTGGCGGCCTGCGGCGTGACCTACTTTGGCGCTCTTGCAGCAATGGGTTTCAATTTCAAGGCATTCAAGCGGGCGGCAGGTTGATATGAGGGGCCTCCATGACAATCAATGCCCTTGATTATTTCGTATCGCTTGTCGCGCACGATGATTCGATCCTGTTGTTCGAGGCTGCCCTCTCGCTGGGCCAGGACAGCGAGCCGGGTCTGGACTTGTCAGCGGTACAGATGGAAATCGATACCCTCGCGCTGATGCTGCATCGGCGCCTGCCGGCAGATGCGTCGCATGTCCAGAAACTGCGAATGCTGAACCAATTTTTTTACCAGGAACTGGGATTTTGCGGCAACGCCAACGATTATTATCATCCGGACAATAGCTACCTGCATCGCGTGATCGGCACCCGGCGTGGCATTCCGATTTCGCTAGCGATGGTATACATCGAAATGGCGCACCAGATCGGCCTGCAGGTTCAAGGCATCTCTTTTCCCGGGCATTTCCTGATGAAGCTGACGGTGCATTCCGGCGAGATCATCCTCGACCCATTCAACGGCAGTAGCCTGTCGCGTGAGGAATTGGAGGCGCGCCTGGAACCTTATTTGCCTGGAATTGACAGCCCCGACGAGCCACCCCTGGGAAATTACCTGCAGCCCGCTTCCGCGCGGGAAATTCTGGTGCGCATGCTGCGTAATCTGAAAATGGTGTTTCTGGAACGCCAGGCGTGGAAGCGCCTGCTCGGGGTGCAGGAACGGCTGGTGATTTTACTGCCGGACGACGGCATCGAACGGCGTGACCGGGGCCTAGCGTATGCCCATCTCGAATGCCCGCAGGCTGCGCTGCAGGATATTGAGCATTATCTGGCGCAGCAACCCCATGCGGCGGATGCCGAGCTGCTGCGCGCCAGATTGCCAGACTTGCGCGATGCTGCCAGTCGGTTGAATTAAGTGCCTGTCAGCGTGATTTCACGCCTTGCTGCGGGCTTCGATCGATTCCCATTTTTCGAGCGCCTGTGTCATTTCCAGCTCAAGTTGCGCCAGGCGCGCATGATGCGCTTGAACGTCACCGGCGCTTTGCTTGTAGAGAGCCGGATCGGCCAATCGCTGTGAAAGCTGGGCCTGCTCTTTCTCCAATTGCTCGATTAGCGCCGGCAAAGCGTCGAGCTCGCGCTGCTCTTTGAAGCTGAGCTTTTTTGCCTTGGCTGGCGGCGCTGCAGCAGGTGCACCGGCGGTTGTCGCGGTCGTGGTTGACGATGTGGGCGTCGCAACAGCGCCCCTGGCCTCGGATTTTCCGGCATTCGCCGACGTGGTACTGCGTACTCTCTCCCAATCCGTGTAACCGCCAATGTATTCACGCCAGGCGCCATCGCCTTCGGCGACGATTACCTGGGTGACGACATTGTCGAGGAAGGTGCGATCGTGGCTGACCAAAAATACCGTTCCTTCGTAGTTTTCCAGCAGCTCTTCGAGCAATTCCAGGGTATCGATATCCAGATCATTGGTTGGCTCGTCGAGCACCAGCACGTTGGCTGGCTTGGCGAACAAGCGCGCCAGCAACAGCCGGTTGCGCTCGCCGCCGGACAGCGACTTTACAGGCGAGCGTGCGCGCTCCGGCGGAAACAAAAAATCGTTCAGATAGGTCATGACATGCCTGCGCTGACCGTTGATCTCCACCCAGTCGCTACCGGGAGCGATAGTATCGGCCAAGCTGGCTTCTTCATTGAGTTGCGCACGCATCTGGTCGAAATACGCTACCTGCAGCTTGGTGCCCTGACGTATGGTGCCAGTGTCGGCGTTTTCCTCGCCGAGTATAAGTTTCAGCAACGTAGTCTTGCCGGCGCCATTCAGGCCGATCAGACCGATCTTGTCGCCGCGCAGAAGAGTGGCACTGAAATCCTTGACGATCACCTTGCTGCCAAAAGACTTGTTGACCGCCACCAGTTCGGCCACGATCTTGCCAGAGCGGTCCCCGGAGGATACGTCGAGCTTGACCTGGCCCTGCTGATCGCGCCGCACGCTACGCGTCATGCGCAGGGCTTCGAGACGTCGTACACGACCTTCATCCCGTGTTCGCCGTGCCTGCACGCCTTTGCGAATCCAGACTTCTTCCTCTGCCAGGAATTTGTCGAACTTGGCATTTTCCACATCCTCGATTTCAAGCTGCTCGGCCTTGCGAATCTGGTAGGCGCTGAAATTGCCGGGGAATGACAGCAGCTTGCCGCGATCGAGTTCGATAATGCGGGTAGCGACATTATCGAGAAAACTACGATCGTGAGTGATGAACAACACACTGCCTTTGTAGTCGCGCAGCAAGCCTTCGAGCCACAGGATCGAGGTGAAATCCAGGTGGTTGGTCGGCTCGTCCAGCAGCAGGACGTCCGGCGCGCTGACCAGTGCACAGGCGAGCGCGACGCGCTTCTGCATGCCGCCGGACAGGGTGCCCATCAAGGCGCCCGAATCGAGGTTCAGGCGATCCAGTGTTGCCTCGACGCGGTTGTTGATGGTCCAGCCACCAGCGGCATCGAGTTTGACCTGGATTTCATGCATTCGCTCCATGATTTCGTCGTCGTTGCCTTGGCCGAACTGCGTGGTGAGCGTGTCGTATTCGAGCAATAGACCTGGCAATTCGCCCAAACCCGAAGCCACTGCGTTGAAAACAGTTATTTCCGTATCGAAATGCGGCTCTTGGTCAACGTAGGCAATCTTGACGCCTTGCTGCATGACCAACAAACCATCGTCGAGCCTGGACTGGCCGGAAATAATTTTCAGTAACGACGATTTACCCGTGCCGTTGCGGCCAATCAAGCCGACCCGCTCGTTCGATTCCAGAGAAAACTCTGCATGATCCAGCAGAGCGACGTGGCCGAATGCGAGTTGCGCATTGGATAAGGAAATGACTGCCATAGCGAACGCCTGCCGAAATCGTGATGCGCGCCTGAAAGACGGGCAATCGGTTGATCAATGAATGATGGGTGAATTTTTGGTCCGCAATGAAAACAGCGCGGAACGCCTCTGGTGTGACCAACAGGAATCGAACCTGTATCTGAGTCTTAGGAGGACCCTGTTCTATCCGTTGAACTATGGTCACATGAAAGCAGCGTCGACATTGTACAGGGTAGGCACAAAATTTTATGATGCGCCGTTGTTTGACCTACCAACACCCACAAAGCAAAAAGCCGGAAACCGCCCGCAGGTGCCTTCCGGCAGAACAACACAACGTTCTTAGAACATTGGTAAAACGTTGCAATTACTTCGGCATCAGCACCGTATCGATCACATTGATCACGCCGTTCGATTGATAGACGTCGTACGTGCTGATGCTGGCAGTACCGCCGCTTTCATCCATCACGCTGATATTGTGGGCGCCATTCATCGCGAAACTCAGTTTGCCGCCGCTAACCGTGGCCATCTCCGCCTTGCCGTTGCCCTTTTTCACGGCCTTGGCCAAAGCGGCGAAATCATGCTTGCCTGGCACCACGTGATAAGTCAGGATCTTGGTAAGTTTTTCCTTGTTTTCTGGCTTCACCAGTGTATCGACCGTGCCAGCCGGCAGTTTGCCGAACGCGGCGTTTGTCGGTGCGAAGACGGTAAAAGGTCCTTTTCCCTTTAACGTTTCAACCAGGCCTGCTGCCTTGACCGCGGCCACCAGCGTCGTATGATCAGCCGAGTTGACCGCATTGTCGACGATATCGCGCGTAGGCAACATGCTCTGGCCGCCGACCATGACCGGGCTCGTTGCTGCAGAGGCGATGTTTGCTGTTGCTATGGATGCGGCAAAGAGAAGTGCATAACGTAATGTGCGCATGGAGTTTCCTTTTAAATTAATGAAAAATGGAGGGATTGCCCAGTGATATACGCGCGGCCTTTCCAGATGGATTCAAATTTTTTGACAATTCGGATAAATTTACTGACACCGGCGAAAGCATCACGCATCCAAATATTGCACAGTGCTGCGCCTGCATTGCTTCGTACTGAATTCATTGACCAAGATCGGAAATATAAATGCCGCCCCAAGACCAAGATCAATTGAAAGAGTGGTTGCATCGCACAGCCAGAAAAGACAACAAGGCATTTCGCGCGCTCTACGATGCGACCTCGGCGAAACTGTTTGGCCTCGCGCTGCGTATATTGGTCAAGGGGGAACTGGCGGAAGAAGTATTGCAGGAAAGCTATGTCAGCATCTGGGAGCACGCGTCGGAGTATGAAGGTAGCCTTTCCTCGCCCATGACGTGGATGCTGACAATTGTTCGCAACAAAGCACTCGACGTGTTACGACGCGTAAATGTGAAGTCGGAGATCGACACCGGCGCCTTCGATGACGATGTGATGGATTCGATTGCGAACCCTGAGCCAACGCCGGCAGACGCATTCCAGCGGAGCCAGGAAGCACAGACGCTTGCGCGGTGCCTTTTTACGCTGGAAGCCTTGCATCGGCAGGCGATCGCACTGGCGTTCTTTCACGATCTTTCGCATGGTGAGGTGGCAACGCAGCTGAAATTGCCGATTGGGACGGTCAAGACATGGATCCGCAGGGGACTGGCGCGCCTGCAAGGTTGTTTGACAGGAGGGGAGCGAACATGACAATCCGGAAAAACCGCGATCTGATGGAAAAGCTGGCAGCTGAATATGTGCTAGGCACACTCAAGGGCGGGTCTAGAAGACGTTTCGAATACTGGCTGCAGGATGACGCTGCTTTACAAGCCGCTGTTGAACGCTGGCAAACGCACCTGCAACCGATGGCGGAGCTGTCGGCCGCGGTAGCACCGCCGCCCCGCGTGTGGGAATCGGTTGCAAGAAAGACCAAGGCTCCGGCATCTGCTGCAAAACGAGTACCTGGGCCAATACGAACTCTTTATGAGAACTTGCAGTTCTGGCGCGGTCTCGGTATTGCATCGACGGTACTGTCGGTATTTTTGACAGTTGGATTATTCCGAGACGGGCCCGGCGCAGCGTCACCGGCGGCACTCGATGCGTTCACCCTGGCCGTACTGGCAGATGACCAGTCACAACCGGTGGCGCTTGTTACCGGCAAGCCGGATGACAAGCGGATCACGGTCCGAATGATCATGCCGCAATCGATCGGAAACGACAAGGCACTGGAGCTATGGGCGGTGCCAGCAATCGGCAAGCCAAAATCGCTGGGCCTGTTGAAAACGGGTGGCAGCGTGGAATTGTCATTGCCCGAAACCGTCACGCCTGCAAACAGCCCGGTGCTCGCCGCTACGCTGGAACCAAAAGGCGGCTCGCCGGACCCAAATGGCGCAACCGGGCCAATCGTATTCAAAGGAGCATGGATAAAGCTGTAAAAACGTTTTCCCGGCAAGTGCGCGATGCGCTAGCCGACTCGTCACGTTGCTGCCTGGCTTGCCTGTATTGCGGTGCTGCTGGCCGCGCTTGTCTATCAAACGGTAACGGGCCTTCATTCGTGGAACGGACGTGTTGATCAAAGGCCTTGAACTCTCCGGCAGAGTACCTTCCAGGTAGACTTGAAGTACAATTTTCAAAATGTTGCTGAAACAAAAAATTACATCTTCCGTGTACCAGATTTTGCCTTGGGCAGCGTTTATAAGCCACCATTGCAAAACAAGTTTTGCTCGACCCATGTGAGAAATGGTTAAGTGCGGCAACGTACCGACCTCCATAGACGCATCCACTAACTTAAGTCAAATCTTCGAGGAGTTATCATGAAATCAACCATTGAAACACCACATTTCAAGCGCGCCGCCGCTGTACTGGCAACTCTTACAATTCTTGGCGGATGCGCCGGCCCTGCTTACCAGCAGCAAGGCCAGGCATACCCGACCCAACAAACTTACCCGGCTCAGCAGCAAGGCCATGCGACCATGTATGGCGTGGTCGACTCCATCCAGGTGGTACAAGGCAACACTGCGACCGGTCCCGGCCTCGGCACGGTTGCTGGCGTGGTCGTAGGCGGCTTGCTCGGCAATCAGGTAGGTAGCGGCGGTGGCAGGGCTGCGGCTACCGTTGCTGGCGCTGTAGGCGGCGGCCTAGTCGGCAACAATATCGAGGGGCGCACCCGCGCTGCAGGACCCGGCGCGTACCAGATCGGTGTACGTCTCGATAACGGAGCTTATCAAACGGTAACGCAGGAAAGCGCAGCGGACCTTGGTGTTGGTAGCCGCGTGCGTCTGGAAAATGGCCGTGTGTTCAGGTACTGATCCGCATCGATATCACTGCGAAAAAGCCCGGCAGTGAACTTGCCGGGCTTTTTTTATTGAAACTGCTTCAAAAAAACCTGGTTCAAACGATTCGCAACGACAGCGATCCCAAACCCTCAATTCCCGATTCGATCAAATCTCCTGGCTTGACTGCTGCAACACCTGCCGGCGTACCGGTGAAAATCAGATCGCCTGCTTGTAGCGCGAAGTAACCAGACAACACTTCGATCGTTTCGGCAATGCTCCAGATCAGTTGGTTGATATTGCCACTTTGCCGCACCACGCCATTGACGTTAAGAGAAATGGCGCCGGCGTTGATCGTGCCCGTATCACCGATCCGGTGAATTGGACCGATTGGCGCACTTTCATCGAACCCTTTGGCAATACACCACGGCCGTCCCAGTTTTTTTGCCTCGGCCTGCAGGTCGCGACGGGTCATGTCGATGCCGATGGCGTAGCCCCAGATATGCGCCATGGCATCCGCGGCCTTGATTGCGCGCCCACCTATGCCAATTGCTACCACCAGTTCGATCTCATGATGCAAATCTGCGGTGTGCGTCGGGTAGTGCATCTCGCCGATGGTGCCCGCTGTTACCGGCAGCACGGCATCCGTCGGTTTCATGAAGAAGAATGGCGCTTCGCGCCCGGTTCCACCCATTTCTTTGGCATGATCGGCATAATTCCTGCCAACGCAGTAGATTCTGCGAACCGGAAAAAACTCTTCTGTGCCGAATACCGGTACGGCTGCAGTGGTTGCCGGAGGAAATGCAAATTGCATGAGGCACCCGCTTTCTTTTAAGTAATCCGCGACGTATTTCAGGCCTCGCCGAGATAAGCCTGCCGTACGCGTGGGTCGTCGAGCATCAGGGCTGCATCGCCCTTCATGGTGATTAGACCGGACTCCATCACATAACACCGGTGCGCCGCCTGCAGGGCCAGTTTCGCATTTTGCTCGACCAGCAAAATCGTCACGCCTTGCGCCGACACCGACCGCACCACTTCAAAAATCTTTTCCACCATGATCGGCGACAAACCCATGGAAGGCTCATCGAGCAACAACAGTTCGGGATGGCTCATCAATGCACGGGCCATCGCCAGCATCTGCTGCTCACCTCCCGAAAGCGTACCCGCCATCTGCGCCGAACGCTCTTTTAACCGAGGAAAGACGCCGAACCATTGCTCGATATCGGCATTGATCTGGGCCTTGTCGTTTCGAGTAAAAGCGCCCATTAATAGGTTCTCATGAATCGACATGCGGGTAAATACGCCGCGCCCTTCCGGCACCATTGCCAGGCGCCGCCTGACCAACTCGAATGCATTCACACCATTGATGGACTTGCCGAGATACTCGATCCGGCCATCAACCTGGCTTTCTGGCAAGGTACCGGTAATTGCTTTCAGGGTCGTGGTCTTGCCCGCGCCGTTGGCACCGATCAAGGTAATCAACTCACCACGATTGACTTCCAGATCGATACCCTTTACCGCCCGAATGCCGCCGTAAGCGACACACAGGTCCGAAACTTTCAAGACGTTTTCGGCCATCAGATCGATGCTCCCAGGTAAGCTTCGATCACAGCAGGATTTTTCAGTATGTCTGCAGGCAAGCCATCGGCGATCCGTTTGCCGTAATCCAGCACCGTCATGCGGTCGCACAGCCCCATCACCAGCTTCACATCGTGTTCGATCAGCAGAATCGTTTTTCCCTCAAGCTTGATCTTTACCAGCAGTGCGCGCAAGTCGAGCTTTTCGGTTGCGTTCATGCCGGCTGCCGGCTCGTCCAGTGCCAGCAGCTTCGGATCGGTCGCCAGGGCACGGGCGATTTCAAGCCGGCGTTGGTCGCCATAGGACAAATGCCGCGCAATGCGCTGCGCAAAGCGCGCGATGCCGACAAAATCAAGCAATTCCATGGCCCGTTGCCGAATGGCGCTTTCCTCGACCCGCGCCGCACGGTGTTGGAATACCGCGCCGAGAATCCCTTGATGGGTGCGAACGTGGCGCCCGACCATGACATTTTCCAGCGCCGTCATTTCATTGAAAAGGCGGATATTCTGGAAGGTGCGGGCAATGCCTGCCTTGGCGACTTCATGAGGCGCCGACGGCGAGTACGGCACGCCTGCCAGCCTGAAACTGCCGGCGTCAGGCTGATACAAGCCGGTGATGACATTGAAAAAAGTCGTCTTGCCGGCGCCGTTCGGCCCGATGAGCCCGTAAATCTCACCCTGTGCAATGCGGACGCCGACATCGGCAAGTGCCTGCAGGCCGCCAAAACGCTTGTAGACGCCAGAAATGTCCAGCACTGGCGGCGCCGACGCCGTTGCCATGCAGGCGTCGGATGCCTCAGGCAAGGCGGCAGTCATGGCGCGCTGCTTCGCGTGAGGGGAATGTCGCCCGGCCCGATTGGCTGGTCGACATTGGCAGTCGGCCGATCCTCCATGCGGGGGGCCGGCCAGAGGCCGGCCGGCCGCTTGAGCATGATGATCACCATGGCCAAGCCGTAGAGCAACTGGCGCAATACTTCGGCATCAATCAGTATTTTGCCGAACAAGGCCTGCTGCACGGGTTCGACCGTATGCCGCAATACTTCCGGCAAAGCGGCCAGGATCACGGCACCCAATACCACACCCGGCACATGCCCCATGCCGCCCAACACGACCATGGCCAGCACTGCGATCGATTCGGTCAGCGAGAACGATTCGGGCGAAACGAAGCCCTGGAAGGCGGCGAACATGGCACCGGCGATGCCGCCGAAGGAAGCACCCATGGCGAAGGCCAGTAGCTTGATGTTGCGGGTATTGATACCCATCGCCTTGGCGGCAATTTCATCTTCCCGAATGGCGACGAAAGCACGGCCCAGACGCGAGTGCTGCAAGCGAATCGTGACGAAGATGATGGCGATGCACAACAGTAGAAACAGGAAATAATAAGCATTCACCGACGGCATGGAGAAATTGCCGATCACGACCGTTGCCCGCGAACCTGGCTCACCAGCCAGCGACACGCCGAAGATACGGATCGGATCGATCATGTTGATGCCCTGCGGCCCGTTGGTGATATTGACCGGGGCATTCAGGTTATTCATGAAGATGCGAATGATCTCGCCGAACCCAAGCGTGACGATGGCAAGGTAATCGCCACGCAGTTTCAAGGTCGGTGCGCCAAGCAGCGCACCAAACAACGCAGCCATTGCCGCGCCGAGCGGGACAATCAGCCAGACCGACAGATGAATGCCATCTTTGGCGATCTCCGGGCCGAATACCCACAGCAGCGCAGCGCCCACCGCCGGGTAGGTATTGACGAATGATTCCAGCACAGCGGCGAACTGCGGCGAGGCCAGCAGCGCCGTCATGTAGGCGCCCAACGCGTAGAAAGCGATGTAGCCCAGATCCAGCAGCCCCGCGAAACCAACGACGATATTCAGGCCCAGCGCCAGCATGACGTAGAGCAGCGCGAAATCCATGATGCGCACCCAGGAATTGCCGAAATTTTGAGCAATGAAGGGAAATACGATCAGCACCAGGCCCAGCAGCGCCAGGCTGACGTAGGTTCGGTGGGGATTGTTCTTGATGTCGAAATAGTAGGCCATGGCGGGTCAGGCTCGGTCGGCCACACGTTCGCCCATAATGCCCGAGGGCCTTAGCGTGAGCACGATGATGAGAACAACAAACGCGAAGATATCCTGATATTGGCTACCCAGGAAATTGCCGGTCAGGTCACCAATGTAGCCGGCACCCAGGCTTTCGATCAGGCCCAGCAGAATGCCGCCGATCATGGCGCCATAGATATTACCGATCCCCCCCAGTACCGCAGCGGAAAATGCCTTCAAGCCTGGCACGAAACCCATTGCGAACTGTGCCGAAGCATATGTTGCGCCCCACATCACGCCGGCCACGGCTGCCAGTGCAGCGCCGATGGCGAAGGTCAATACGATGACCCGATTCGAATCGACGCCCATCAATCCGGCCACGCGCGGGTTTTCGGCGGTGGCCCGCATGGCGCGTCCCATACGGGTTTTCTCGACGACGAAAACCAATGCCAGCATCGACAGTGTGGACAGGGTCAAAAGCATTACCTGTGTAGGCGTGATCAAGGCACCGAAAAGGTCGTAGGAAACAAAGGGCATGACTTGCGGAAAAACGATCGGGCTGCGACCCCAGATCATCATTGCCAGCGTCTGCAACAGCATCGATACGCCGATGGCGGTGATCAACGGCGCCAGACGCGGCGCATTACGCAGCTTGCGATAGGCAACGCGTTCGATCAACAGATTCACGCCGATGCACACAGGTATCGCGCCGCCGATGGCGATCAGCAACTTAACGATACCGGGCAGATCCGGTGCAACGGTCTGTACGAAATTGAGGATCGTGATGCCGACCATTGCGCCGATCATCAACACATCGCCATGCGCAAAATTTATCAGGTTCAACACACCGTAGACCATGGTGTAGCCCAAGGCTACCAAGGCATACATGCTGCCTAACACCAAACCGTTGACGACCTGCTGAATGAAGGTTTCCATGGCGACAGGTTTTTCTGTAAGGGGGTAGAAGCCGCGTGCGCCGCGGGGCACACGTGCTTGGCTGCAAGTGCAGCAATAACCATTCCTGCCTGCATACAGCCAGAGTGAGCGCCTCGAGGAAGCAACCTGAAAAACGCCGATCCAGCGGATCGGCCGAATTATACCCAACGTGTTTATGACGGGGCAGTTATTTTTCCCACGCCGGAAAATGTTGTGCTAGAAAAACCTTGTCATATTTTTACCAGCCCCTTTGGCAGCGGAAAAATTACATGCTCGCTGACGCCCTCAAGCACCCGTACACTTTTCACACCCAATGCCTTCAGACGGTCAATCACCGCTTGTACCAGGATCTCAGGCGCCGAAGCACCTGCCGTAACGCCAATGCGCAGTGCGCCTTCAATCCACGCTGGATCGATCTGGGCTGCATTGTCGACCATATAAGCAGGCGTACCTTTCTTTTCGGCCACTTCCCGTAGGCGGTTGGAATTCGAGCTGTTCGGGCTACCGACCACGATTACGACGTCGACCTGCGGTGCCATGAACTTGACCGCTTCCTGCCGATTGGTGGTGGCATAACAAATATCGCCTTTTTTTGGCTCGGCGATCAAGGGAAACCGCAGTTTGATGGCAGCGATGATGTCGGCCGTGTCATCCACCGAAAGGGTAGTCTGCGTGACATAGGCGAGCAAGGCTGGGTCCCGTACTTGCAGTCGCGCTACATCTTCCACGGTTTCAACCAAATGCATGCCCTGCTCGGTCTGGCCCATCGTGCCCTCGACTTCCGGATGCCCGTCGTGTCCGATCATGATGATCTCGCGCTCTTCACGGCGCATCTTGGCGACTTCCACATGCACTTTCGTCACCAGTGGGCAAGTCGCATCGAAGATACGCAGCCCGCGTTCTTGCGCTTCCCGCTGAATTGCGCGCGAGACGCCGTGTGCGGAAAAAATCACCGTATTCCCAGGTGGCACATCCACAAGTTCTTCAATAAAGATTGCCCCCTTCTTGCGCAAATCTTCAACCACGTAGGCATTGTGAACGATTTCATGGCGCACGAATATCGGTGCGCCGAACTCGATCAGCGCCCGCTCGACAATTTCTATTGCCCGATCGACACCTGCACAAAAACCACGTGGCTGCGCCAGTAGAACTTCCTTATCCATAATTTCCTGACTTGTATATTTGTTAACTTTTTACAAAATTCCGATGATCTGCACCGTAAAGTTGACTGGACGCCCCGCCAAAGGATGGTTGAAATCGAATAGTGCGCCAGCGTCATCGATCTCTCGCAGCACACCGGCAAAACGGCCACCGGCGGGCGCTGCGAACTCCACCATGTCGCCAACGACGTAGGCTTCGCCGAGCGGGGAATTTTCTTCCAGCGTCGCCCGCGACACGCGCTGGATCAGATCCGGGTTGCGCGGTCCGAACGCTGCTTCGGCACCTAGTTCGAAAGTTTTCGTCGTGCCCTCGGCCAAGTCAAGAAGGCATGCTTCGAGTAATGGCGACAGCTGGCCTTGTCCCAGTTGCAGCGTAGCGGGATTATCGTTGAATGTCGTGACGATGTCGGCACCATCTACAGTTGCCAAACGGTAATGCAACGTGATGAACGCGCCGTCGGTCACAACGGGGAGTGGTAAATTTGACATTGATGACAAAGTTGATGTTATAACGTTTCATTCTAAGCTGCTTCGCTAGCCGGTGCAGCCCCCTCCTCCATTAATGGTGGCAATTGGTTCGCTTTGACCTGTGCCAATTATGATGGCCATCGCTCCGCTTTGACCTGTGCCAATTGCTGCCGGCTCGAATTGGTCGACAGCAGCGATTCCAGATGCGCGTGCGTTAACTTCCAGCTACGCGCGCTAAGGCTCGTAAGCGCGCGTCAACAACTGGCAGCGAACTGGCAGCGCCAACCCGACTCAACCTACATTTTCAAAAAATGGCAATTACCGACTGGCCAATAGACCTGCGTCCGCGTGAACGCCTGATCCGGCTGGGCCCGCAAGCATTATCCGACGCGGAGTTACTGGCTGTATTTCTACGCGTAGGCGTTAGCGGCAAAAGTGCCGTCGACCTTGGACGCGACATGCTTGTGCACTTCGGCTCGCTGAATGCCCTGTTTGCGGCAACGCTAATGGATTTTTCCGCACTTAATGGACTTGGTCCGGCGAAATTTGCCCAACTGCAGGCGGTGCTTGAGCTTGCCCGCCGTGCCTTGGGGGAGGACTTGCAAGCAGGCGTGACATTGTCTGCACCTTCGGCAGTCAAACAATATCTGCAACTATTTTTCGCTGGCCAAGCGCATGAATCTTTCGTGGTGCTGTTTCTGGATGTGCGCAACCGGCTGATTTCTGCTGATGAGATGTTTCGTGGCACGCTTACCCACACCAGCGTCTACCCGCGTGAAGTAGTAAAAAACGCCCTGCGCCACAACGCAGCCAGCGTGATTCTGTCGCATAACCACCCGTCCGGCAGCACGGAGCCCAGTCAGGCAGACATTGCGCTGACGGCAACGTTGCAGCAGGCGCTAAGGCTGGTCGATGTTCGAGTACTTGACCACTTCGTCATTGCCTGTAGCGCCGTGCATTCTTTTGCAGAGCATGGACAACTTTAGGTAGGCAAAACATAACTGTTACTTAAATAAATTAAGTAAAGATACAATTGTTTTCCGCAAGTCGTTGATAGATTTCGATTTTTTCGTTATAGTCATGCTTTTTCCAAATTCGGAAATCTTTTAGGGAGTTGAATATGGCACGTGTCTGCCAAGTTACCGGGAAAAAGCCGATGGTTGGCAACAACGTTTCCCACGCCAACAACAAAACCAAACGTCGCTTCTTGCCGAACCTGCAGAACCGCCGTATTTTTGTTGAGTCCGAGAACCGTTGGGTTTCACTGCGTCTATCAAACGCTGGCCTGCGCGTGATCGACAAGCTGGGCATCGATGCCGTGCTGCTCGACATGCGCGCTCGTGGCGAGAAGGTCTGAGCGATACCGTTCAGTCCAAGAACAACAATAGCGACCAATTAAATATTTTGCAGGACGGTGTCAGGCCAACCACCTGGCACAACAATCGTCCCCACTAGCATAAGGAACCATCATGGCTAAATCAGGCCGCGACAAAATCAAGCTGGAGTCGACTGCAGGCACGGGTCACTTTTACACGACCACAAAAAACAAGCGCACCACGCCTGAAAAGATGTCGATCATGAAATTCGACCCAAAAGCGCGCAAGCACGTGGAGTACAAGGAAACAAAGATTAAGTAGTCGTCATTACTCTGGTCGTACCAAAAGCCTGGCTTGCATCACGCAACCGTAAGCATCCGAGCAAGGCATCTTGGGCAATGTAGTTTTTGCAGGCAGAGTGAGCGCGACGCATCGGGCATAAGCCCCCACGTATTTTTAGTGGGGGCTTATTGCTTTGGATGACGAGGTTCGTGCCGCTGCGTCGCATTTCGATCTTGCCGATATCAGGTGCAATGGCCGGACGTGCGTGCGTCGACGGCGGAACCGGCAGGCTTTATACGACATAGGCCGAAACCAGCGCGGGCGTCCTGCCAGTAGCCTAGGCTGTGACGTAGTCGCGGTGCGAGTGGACAATCAAGTTACTGCTAACGCCATTAAGTTGGGCCAAATCTGTTGCCAATACATCGGCGCCCAGTGCTGTTCTGCCAGGTGCCGCATAAAGGGCCAGAAAGACGCTGACGATTGCTGCGTTAAACGGCTCAGCTAAAAATGCCGTGACTGTACTGACATACGGCCACAGCATCTGAATAATGCCTACCTGAGTTTTCAGGAATAAGTACGCAGGCGCATTGAAAATTCCTGCAACGCACGGATGCCGGAAGTTTCTGCACGAGCGCACCAATCCTGCAGTTGATGCAGCAACTGGTCCCGGCTGGCGTGTGAGCGTTCCCAAATGCTGCTCAACTCCACCCGCATTTCATGCATGGTTTTCAATGCAGTGCTGTGTGCAAACAGTTCGGTCAGTTGCTGGCGCTGTGGTGCCCCCAGCTTCGTTGGCTCACTTTGCAGCAACCTGCGCGATGCGCGCAACACGCTTGGTTTGAAATGCCGTTTCTGTTTCAGGTGCACTAGCTCGTCGCGCCAAGTGTACTTGACCGATTTAGCGTACTTTGCCATGACGTCGTAGCGATTGGCAATGACCGACTGCAGGGTTTCTAAATCGGCCACGATCTTCTGGCGGTCGAATTTCGGTGTCGGTGCGATTTTCTTTACCGTGGCCAAACCCATTATTTCGAGGATACGGATATACATCCAGCCAATATCGAATTCGTACCACTTCGAAGACATCTTCGCAGAGGTCCCGAAAGTGTGATGGTTATTATGCAGCTCCTCGCCACCGATCAAAATACCCAGTGGAAAGATATTGCGGGATGCATCGACGCAATCGTAATTGCGATATCCCCAATAGTGCCCGATACCATTAATGATGCCAGCGGCCATGACAGGGGTCCAGAGCATCTGCACGGCCCAGACCGTCAAACCGATTGCACCAAAAAGCGAAATGTTAATGATCGCCATCAGTGCCACACCCTGCCAGCTGAAACGGGTATAGAGGTTGCGCTCGATCCAGTCGTCGGGCGTACCGTGGCCATATTTGTCGCAGGTTTCCTGGACTTTGGATTCGATCCGATACAACTCTGAACCTTCCAGCAGTACTTTCTTGATGCCACGTGTGACCGGGCTGTGCGGATCTTCAGCCGTTTCGCATTTCGCGTGATGCTTGCGGTGCACTGCTGCCCACTCCTTTGTCACCATGCCGGTGGTCAGCCATAACCAGAACCGGAAGAAATGGCTGGGGAGTGCGTGCAAATCCAATGCCCTATGAGCCTGGCAACGATGAAGGAAAATCGTGATGCTGGCAATCGTGATGTGCGTGACGACCAACGTGTAGATCAGTGTTTGCCAACCAGTTGCATCGAGCAAGCCGTGAGCAAAAAACTGTAAGACTGCGTCAAAAACCGAATTCAAACTCATTCGTGCTCCAAAAAAACGACATTTTTCAACAACGGAGATCAAACTAGAGAGTGGTGAGGCCAGCAAAACTCAGCAGTGATTGTACGCGGTTTGGCGATTACGCTTTGGCAACGCTGTTTTTCAGCGCCCTTCAGCTTGGCGATCGCTCGGGCTCGTGCGGCGAAAGTGCCTTCTCGAGTCGGGCTGGCTGCATGATGTTGATGTCCTTCTGTGTAAACGGAATCGGGATATTGTGTGCTTTCAACGTGCGCCAAATTGCTCGGTTGACTTCCGACACCACATTCATCCTGCCATTTTCCGGATCATCGATCCAGAAGCCAATTTCCAGCTCAAGTCCATCCGCACCGACTTTTAAGAGCAACACCGATGGCGGTGTTTCCTGAGAAACCCTGGGAACCGTTGCTGCCGTATCTCGCAACAGGATTAGCACGGCCTCCAGATCGCTTGCATAACCGATCGTCACTTGCGCAGCCAGACGCAATCGACGGTCGGTCAGTGAATAATTCTGCACTGTGCCGGATATCAGCATGTCGTTCGGCACCACACTTTCGATGCCATCCAGACTGCGGATGACCGTGTAGCGGGTGTTGATCCTGATCACCTGGCCATGATATTTGTCGACTGTGACGATGTCGCCGATAGAAAGACTTCTCTCCAGCAATATAACAAACCCGGATACATAGCTGCCAATGATTTTTTGCAAGCCCAAACCGATACCAACACCCAATGCGCCACCAAAAACCGATAGCACCGTGAGATCGATGCCCACCAGAGAAAGGCTTAGCAGCACCGCAGCCAGGATCAGTACGGCGCGCACCAGACGCGCTGCCACGGTGCGCAACGACGAGTGCATGCTGTTGACCCGCATCAGGCGTTCTTCCAACAGCGCACCAGCCCACAAAGCCAGTACCAGCGTGATCGCAACCGATGCTGCTGCCTGGACAATATCGAGCAGGGAAATCTTGTAGCGCCCGACCGGCAGGATAGTGCGTTCGAGGAATTGCGTCAGGTCCGGCCAGAGACCGGTGATGTATAGGGCATAACCGGTCCATATAGCTACCGCGAACAGTTTTTCCGCCACCAGCAGCATCGGACTGGCGCGCCCGGTACGCGCGAAGATGCGGCGCAAAATGTAGAACGTCAGCCGTATCAGGGCAAACGACACCAGGAGCGGTACGGCAATCTTTAACAAGCGCACCTGCTGGTATTGCGCCAGAAGCGGCTTCGCAATCATGACCAGCATCAGGGCAATCAATGGTGACAGCACCCGAAAAAAACTTTCCACGCCAAGCTGCACTACCCGCAGGTTCACCTGCCTGCCGCGCATGATGGCGCGCAACCCGCGCGAGATCGACCAGCCGACAACCAGGCAAACGATCAAGGTGAGGATTTGCCAGGCAACACCGGGCGCACTCAGATCGTCCCACAGGCCTCGCAGAATATCGACCAGCAGATCGCCGCTCATGGTGCGATTCATTTTTTGCGTTCAAGAACGGCAGCGAAGAACCCGTCCGTATGATGTACATGCGGCAGCAGGTTCAGGTAATCGCCCATTTCCAGCACTATCTTTTGCTCGGCCAACACCTCTTTCATCGGAACCAGTGAAAAATCCGCGTGGCTGGCAAGAAAACTGGCAATGACGTCTTCGTTTTCTTCGCTCAGAAGACTGCAGGTGGCATACACCAGGCGGCCCCCGACTTTGACCAGGCGTGAGGCACCGGCGAGAATCGAACTCTGCTTGGCATTCAGCTCCACCAACGATTGCGGCTTCTGTCGCCACTTCACGTCCGGGTTGCGACGTAGCGTGCCAAGGCCGCTGCAGGGCGCATCCACCAGGACCCGGTCGATCTTGCCGGCCAGGCGCTTGATCTTGGCATCGTTTTCGTGGGCGATCTGCACTGGATGTACATTCGACAGGCCGCTGCGGGCAAGCCTGGGCTTCAACTTGGCCAGGCGCTTTTCGGCGATGTCAAAGGCATACAGCCGCCCGGTGTTGCGCATGATTGCACCGAGTGCAAGCGTCTTGCCACCTGCACCGGCACAGAAATCAACCACCATTTCCCCGCGCTTGGCACCGACGATCTGCGCCAGCAGCTGGCTGCCCTCATCCTGCACTTCAATCAAGCCATCCTTGAAAATCGGCAGATTTTGCAACGACGGTTTTTTCAGTATGCGCAGGCCCAGGGATGCATACGGCGTCGGCTCACTCAGAATTGGCGCTTGCTCGAGGTGGGCAATGACTTCTTCGCGCGTTGCCTTGACAGAATTCACCCGCAGATCCAGCGGTGCCAGCCGGTTCAATGCCTCGGCCAGAGCCAATGCCTCGTTTTCACCAAGCCGTTGCACGAGTCTGCTAAAAATCCAGTCTGGAAGATTCGACCGAATGGAAACCGGCAACAGATCGCGATCGATTGCCAGCACACGCTCCAGCCACTCGCCCTCCTCTTCCGAAAGCCCTCCCAGCGCGTCGACGCCCATCGCATCGGCCAATCCAAGCAGCGTCAGGCGGCGTATGCTCGCGCCACTGCCGGATTCAGCAAAGTTGGTATAGACGAGCTTGTTGCGCAGAAGGCTATAGATCCCTTCGGCGATGGCACCACGTTCGCGCGCACCGAGCTTTGGATGGTCGCGGAAATAGCGGGACAGCGTGCCGTCGGCAGGGCCGGTAAATCTCAGGATTTCACGCAAGACTTCTTCGGTGTAACCAATGATTGCGGGAGGCAATCTCATACGTATACTTTCAATATTGTGTGGAATCCGGCAGCTCGTTGGCAACGCGAACCAAACCATTTTCAAGCGCAAGCCGGCCATGAATAAACCAGCCGATCGCACGTGGATAGAGAATGTGTTCCTGTGTCAGCACGCGCCGTGCCAGACTTTCTTCGGTATCGGTATCGAGCACAGGCACTGCAGTCTGAGCAACGATGGGGCCATGATCCAGATCGGCAGTAACGAAGTGGACCGTCGCCCCATGTAACTTCACGCCGGCGGCGAGCGCCTGACGATGTGTCGCCAAGCCCGGAAAGCTAGGCAACAGGGACGGATGGATATTAAGCAGGCAGCCTGCGAAATGCGCCACGAATCCAGGCGTCAGTATACGCATGAATCCGGCCAGGACCACGAGATCGGGGCGATAACAATCGATCTCTTCCTGCAAAGCCCGGTCGAATGCTTCGCGGGTGGCGAATTGTTTGCTTTCGACTACTGCCGTCGCGATGCCGCGGGCCTTGGCAAATTCCAGCCCCGGTGCGTCCGGGCGATTACTGATCACGGCTACGATGCGTGCTGGCCACTCCTGCTCTTTAGCCACGTCGACCACCGCCTGCATGTTGCTGCCGCGCCCGGAAATCAGGATTACAATTTTTTTCATCTAAAAAAAGCCGACTATCAAGGTCGGCCCAATTCCTCTACATCGTTCGCCAGCGGTGTTATTGAAAAGAGTAAAACACTCGAAAGGGGATTTTTTTTTCTGCCCAGAAGTCGGCAGCGTCGCGAAATACATCCAGCAGGGTTTCGCGGGCCTCCTTGTCGAACTTCGGTGTATTGGGAAGCTGTTCCAAAACGATCAGAAAACCTGGCTGGGTACCAGCTTTATGCGTCAGATCGGTCAGACAATCAGCAAGCGCATCAAAATTTTTACCGAAATTTTTCGGGAAATGAAAAGCATTGGCAATTAAAGCCAGTACCTGCTGTTTGGTTGCCGCTTCTGCACAATGGGCATACAGAAAATGCTGCCCGAGATGAGCTGCCTCGGTCTGCAGATCGGTCGGCCTGAACGCGCGAATCGACTGCACCACATTTGACGGCACGGTTTTGAACAAATTCATTGTTCCCTCGCCTTGGCCCTGACTATTTGGTGACATTTTCACGTTGTACGATGGTATTTATTTTTTTGTAGAATCCGCATTGAAGCTGGCGCATCAGCAGCAGGCATCTAATACGTAAGGGTAACGTGTTGCAGACAACGAATCAACCCGTATTGCCTCCGACCTTGAATAACTGAAGATTGCCACGATTGGTCATAACGACGATTCTTAATTTTGTTCGCCATTACAAGATACAAATTGTTGCAGTATTTACAGCGCCTTTTCCAGAGTTTAGTCGCCGTTTCTGAATTTGAGGCGTTAAATGGCGGTGTATCAACGAGGAGAATTACCATGAAAAAATCATTGTTCGGCCTGATTGCAACCGCTATGTGTGCCCTGTTGTTACTTGCCGCACCAGCAGCCAGCGCAGGTGAGGGCGTAGATTGGTTCATCAACATCGGCGCTCCGGTCAGCAACTACTCTTCCTATGGCCAGCCTACGTATATAGTACCGCCGCCGGCTCACTACCAGTCGCGCCCGGTCTATGTCCAGCCGGCGCCAGTTTACTACCCTTCTTACCCTTCTTACCCTTCTTATTCAGCGTATCCGGTGGTGGTTGCGCCACATGAATCGGGGCAATATACCAACCATGCACGGCCGCATCACTGGGAGAACGGACGCCATGGTCGTGGCGGACATGGGAACGGATATGGCCACGAGTATCGTGAGCATCGCGGGCATGGTGGGCACCGCGGGCACCATGGCCATTATCAACATGATCGGTAATTGAGGGGACTAAAAAACTATCACTTCTTAGTCTGCTTTTTTTGCAATCTGATAGTTACTTAACCGATGTCAGAAATTCTGGCGCTTAACCTGTACGGCTTCGCGGTCCGACTACAGATTTTCCTGGCCATGCTGGTACGAGCCAAAGAAAGCGCCGACTTCCGTACGGCGTGCATAGGTGTCACGCTCGCCGAGTTCGATCAACTCTTTGGTGTAGGATGCTTCGAAAAGTAAATAGGATGCCAAGGCTGCCCCGCGTACCTCGGTCGCGCCTATACCTGCGAGCAGCATACGGATTGGTCGGGGTAGGCTGTCGACATGCCGGCTTGCAATCTCATCGAGTCGCTCGGATGGTGCAATCAGGAGCATCTTGATGGGACGCAACGGTACGTGCACTCTCTGTTCAGGTGTGAGACAACTGATTGTGGCGTTGATGCGTGTGACACGTTCTATATCACTTGCCAGACTATCGAGAAAGATGCTCGACATGGCATGTCCGGCCACTTCTGCGATACTGGGATAAGCTGCATCGGCGAGGCCGGTCATATCCGGCTCTTCCAGACGGCCGTTGCCGATCACCAGTATTTTCTCTGCACCGAGATGAATCGCTGGTGAAATTGGCGCCACTTGGCGCATCGAACCATCACCGAAGTATTCACGACGGCCATTGCAAAAAATTGGGGTTGCGGGAAATATGAGAGGTATCGCCGAGGAAGCGAGGAGATGCTCGACTCCAATCTGACTCGGCACAGCAGTACGCTGGGTGCGCAACCAAGGCTCGATACCCGCTTCGGTTTGATAGAACGTGATGTGTTTGCCAGCAGTGTAGGACGAAGCGCTGACGGCGAGCGCGTGCAGCTTTCCGTCCATCAGCGCGGCATCCAGTCGCGGAAAATTAAGCATTCGATTCAACAGCGTGTTGAGTGGCGCATTGTCCAGCAGGGCATTCGGCGGGTTGGCATGCCAACTACGCAACAGCCAACCGAACGACAGTATGGAAAGCCAACGCGCGCCCGAGCGTAAAACTCCTAGGGAATCTGCCCTGTACACTTGCTCGGCCTGGAAGTTCTCCCACACCTTCACGATTTTTTCCAAACCTTCGTCGAACTGGTCGGCATGGCACGCCAGCGCTGTAGCATTGATGGCACCAGCCGACGTGCCGCAGATGACATCGTAAGGGTTGACTGCCCCGGGCCACCCATGGTCGGGCAATATTTCGCCGATTGCTTTCAGCACACCAATCTGATAAGCAGCGCGAGCACCACCGCCGGTCAAAACCAGGCCGGTTTTAGTGCGCAAAGAAAATGTTGCATTCGCTGACGTCATTTCCGAAGAGTAACAGGCAGGTGCAGCCGCGCACAGCAGCAGATCAGGCTGCCGTAGAAATACAACGCTCTGCCGGCAGCCACGTCAATATGACCGCAAGGCCTTATTACATGCTTTCAAACAAATCAGGGTTGACGGTAGCGCATCTGACAATTTCGACAATAAATTTTTTGCAGCTTGTAGCCGCTTCATGGCGAAGCGCGCATGCCGACGATACATCGCACGCAAGCGGTGATTGCCAAAGTGTTTTGGCAGGCGCGCACCTACCCGGCGTACGATGTACGGTTGAGCGGCATGCGGGCTGGTGGCTCAGTTCGGTCAGTGCGGTTGACGTATGAGTCGATGGCTGATGCGGACCTGTTCGACGCTAAGGAATGCGCTTGGCTGTCACATCCCCTGCATGAGAATCTTGACATGCACCGCTAACAATGAGGGTGTGCTGCCAGTGGGCAGGCGGTGCATTTGCAAAGCCGAACGGTGCTTAGTCGAAACACAGTACCGTTACTCAATTTTGCAACGCAGCAAAAGCAAGATCGCGGATGGCTTCGACTTCGCCGATTCCTGAAATTTTCCGATATTTTGGCGCACCAACGACGCCACTTTTTGCCCAATCGTTGTAATAACCGACCAGCACTTCGGTCTGGGCGTGGTACACGGCCAAGCGTCGGGCAACAGTCTCTTCCTTGTCATCCTCACGCTGGATCAATGGCTCGCTGGTCATGTCGTCGAGCCCTTCGAGCTTCGGGGCGTTGTACTTTACATGATAAGTGCGACCAGACGGTGCGTGTACCCGCCGGCCGCTCATGCGCTCGACGATTGCTGCATCAGGTACATCGATTTCCAGCACGTAGTCGATAGTGACGCCCACTTCCTTCATCGCGTCGGCCTGGGGGACGGTTCTGGGAAAGCCATCGAACAGATAGCCCTGCGCGCAATCCGGTTGCTTCAACCGGTCTTTGACTAGCCCGATGATGATGTCGTCGGACACCAGTCCGCCGGCATCCATCACGCCCTTGGCTGCCATACCCAACTGCGTGCCGGCGTTGACCGCAGCGCGCAGCATGTCACCGGTCGATATCTGCGGTATGCCGTATTTTTCTTTGATGAATGTGGCCTGAGTTCCCTTGCCGGCACCCGGAGGCCCCAGCAAGATCAGACGCATGTTGTTCGAGGCAGAGACCATGGTGTTTCCTCAGACTGGTTTGTCGTATGTTGGTGAATCATGTATTGCTGGTCGTCTTGGCAACCATGCGCCGGCAAATCGATGCCGCATTGGCAAGCCGACTTGTCAGTTCTAAAACGTGGCACGAAACTTAACACAAAATGATATTGAAACGATCGCCTTATACTGATTTCAGCTAGCAGGGCCGGCGAACGCACGGCGCACTCTCCACAGGTCTTCGGGTGTATCGACACCCGCTTCCGGAGCGCTATCGGTAATGTGCACGGCTATCGGCAAACCATGCCACAGCACACGCAATTGTTCGAGCGCTTCGATGTGTTCCAGCGGCGAAGGCGCGAGCAATGGATAAGCTTGCAGAAAATCATTCCGGTAAGCATAGAGCCCGACATGCCGAAGCACCGTAGCCAACGACAGTGCTGGCATTGAATGCAGCGGCGCTGGCGGCAAACTGTCACTGACGCCAGCCGCGGAGAATGCATCGCGATGCCAGGGAATCGGCGCACGGGAAAAAAACATTGCACGACCATTCCGGTCCAGCACCACTTTCACCACATTCGGATTCAACATATCCTCTGCGCGTTCGATTGCGTGCGCAGCGGTTGCCATCGGCACAGTCGCCGTTACCAGCGCTGCAGTGGCAGCAATCAGACCCGGCGCAATTCGTGGCTCGTCACCCTGGACATTAACCACGACTGCATCTGCCTTCAGGGCAATTTCTGCTGCGACCTCGGCAATACGGTCGGTGCCGGACAGATGATCACTGCGGGTCATGAATACTTCGACGTGGTGGTCGCGACAGGCCGCGACGATATCTGCATGATCGGTTGCAACCATGACCCGAGCTGCACCCGACAGCGCAGCGCGTTCAGCTACCCGCACCACCATTGGCTTGCCCGCAAGATCTGCAAGCGGTTTTTTGGGCAAGCGAGTCGATGCCAGCCGCGCAGGAATGATGACGGTGAAAGGCATCAGGATCGGGCGGGCGACAAACTCACAGGTTTGCCGGCGGCACAGGCGACATGAGAGTTGCTGCGTTCAGATCGCGGGCATGATCGGCCCACATGATCGGTATGCCGTCTCGAATCGCATAGGCCAGCTTGTCGGGCCGGCAGATCAGTTCCTGCGCTTTTTTGTCGAGTTCGAGTGGACCTTTGCAGATCGGGCAAACGAGAATATCAAGCAGTTGCGGATCCACGCAGTTTCTCCAGAATGTTATCGGCAAAAGATTGGTCGATATGGGCGTTGACCGGCACGACCCACAACCGGGCATCGTTGGCCAGAGCCTCGACTCCACAACATTTTACTGCATCCTTCTCGGTGATCAGGATGATATCTGCATGACAATTCGAAAACGTCGCGGACGTAAAAACGTGATGGTCCGGCAGCGGCAAACGGTCGAATACCAAGCCAGCAGTGGCCAGACTGTCAAAAAATCGCGTTGGATTCCCGATTCCAGCGGCGGCGACGATTACCGGCATTGGCACGATCGCAGCCATTTCTGCCAGCGAGCCGTAGTACGTACGATCATGTAACCACTGGGCAACCGACACCTCCAGGCGCATGGTTACCACAGCTTTGGTACAGCTCGCACCGCGCATTCCGGTGGTGGTGCGGGAGGTGGTACGGGAGGTGCTGCCGATATTCTGCACCTCGAAATCGCAGTGCCGGCCAGTCGGTTCGCGCAAGGGTCCGGCTGGCAGCAGCCAGCCGTTACCCACGCCACGCGAATCGCTGAGCACGATCTCGATGGCTCGGCCAAGTCGGTAATGCTGCAAGCCGTCGTCGGCAACAATCACGTTTATTTCGGGGTGTGCCGCGAGCAGGGCGCGGCCTGCTGCAACCCGGTCTACCCCCACAACAAGGGGGCACCCGGTGCGTTGGGCGATCAGCACCGGCTCGTCGCCGACGTCAACCGGGCTGGATTCCTGCAGGACATGGCGCACGCCTGTTTCTTTGCTCCCATAGCCGCGTGAGATCACACCGGGGCAATATCCGGCATGGCGCAGCCGCTCCACAAGCCAGATGGTAAGCGGCGTTTTGCCTGTACCACCGATGAATAGATTGCCGACCACGATCACCGGGACCGGCAAAACGCTGGTTTCAAGCCACCCGCGGGTGTAGGCCAACCGCCGCACTGCCACCAGCAGGCCAAACAGAACAGATACCGGCCACAGTAGTCGGGCTGCGACACCACGATCCATCCAGGTTTGCAGCATGAAAGCCTTGACATCCGCAGAGGTACCGGGCGCTCTGGCAACGCCGGTGCTGTCCAGCTTATTTCTTGCCACTGGTCTGTGCAGCAAAAGTGACCCGATCGAAACCTGCCAGGCGTGCCGCCTCGAGAACGTTGATCACCGATTGATGTGCGGCGGTGGCATCGGCATTGATGATTACTACGGGGCCTTTCTGACCAACAGTGATGCCGATCAGCGATGCCTTCAATTCGTCTGCAAGGCCGCTGGCCTCACGCGAAGTGACCCGCGTGTTATTGACCGCGTAATTACCTTGAGGATCGACTGCGACGTTGATTTCAAACGGTTGCTGCACGGCTTTGTCAGCGTCGGCAGTAGGCAGCGTGACCTGTAATGCCGTGAATTTGCTGTATGTCGTGCTGACCATCAAAAAAATCAGTACTACCAGTAAGACATCGATGAAAGGAATAAGATTGATTTCGGGGTCTTCGCGGCCGCGTCCCTTGCGAAAATTCATGTGTCACTCCTGGAATGGATCAGAGAAAGCCCGGTGGGGTGCTAGCGCAATGCCTGGCCACGCTCGCGCTGGACGGTATCGACGAAACGAATCGCTTGCTGCTCCATGTCGACGATGAAACCATCCACTTGGGCACGAAAGTGACGATAGAACACTAATGCCGGCATGGCGATGGCAAGGCCGAAGCCGGTGTTGTAGAGCGCTACTGAAATGCCGTGCGCCAGCTGCGCGGGATTAGCCCCGGTGGCATTCTGCGCACCGAAGATTTCGATCATGCCGACGACGGTACCGAAAAGACCCATCAGCGGCGCCAAGGTGGCGATGGTGCCGAGCGTGGTCAGGAAGCGTTCCAGATCGTGCGCGGTGCCCCGCCCTGCTTCCTCGATCGACTCCTTCATCAGGTCGCGGGGAGAATCGACGTTGCGCAATCCGGCAGCGAGTACGCGACCAAGCGGCGAATTTTTTTCCAGGGTAGCGACCACGTTGTCGTCGACCCTGCCAGCCCGATATACGCGAATAACTTCTTCAAGCAGATTCGATGGCAATATGCGCGTGCGACGCAGGTACAGAATGCGTTCGATGATCAGCGCAACGGCGATCATCGAGGAAATCAGCAATGGCCAGATCGGCCAGCCTGCAGCTTGAATAATGGCGAGCAAATCCAGCTCCTTCGGTTGAAATGATTACTTTAAGTGATTACTTTATATAAGGATGCGAATGTAACGTGTTGCTGACGGCCGGGCAAGTATCTTCCGATGGTGATTACTTATTCACACAATCTGTGGATAACTTTGTGGGTAAGTTGTTGCAAACGCCGAAAGCCATTGATTTCAAACAGCTTTCGATTTCTGCGCATTAATTGATCAAGCAAAAACCATTTTAAAATCAGTCACTTGAAAACGTGCCCAGACATGAAACCAGAAAATTACCGAACCATGACCGATTACCGAAATTGTGGACAGACCCGTGCCGAGCACCGCCATGGGGTCTGATTCGTCACTGCCAGGCGTCTCTGTAACGGGCGCTGCCCCACATGTTTTAAGTGTTTCGGCACTGAATCAATCTGTCGCCCGGCTGCTGGAACGCAGTTTTCCGCTGGCCTGGATTTCCGGTGAAGTGTCGAACTTTACTCGTGCGGCGTCCGGCCACTGGTATTTCACGCTCAAGGACGACGCGGCACAGGTACGCGCGGTAATGTTTCGCGGGCGGGCTCAATATGCCGACTTTCTGCCGCGTGAGGGCGACAAAGTCGAAGTAAGGGCACTGGTTTCCCTTTACGCGGCGCGGGGCGATTTTCAGTTGGGCGTCGAGGCAATTCGCCGCGCCGGTGTCGGTAATCTTTTCGAAGCCTTTTTGCAGCTCAAGGCGCGACTGGGCGAGGAAGGGTTGTTCGATCCGCTCTCGAAGCGTGCAGTGCCGGCGTTTGCGCGCCGCATTGGCGTCATCACCAGCCCGCAAGCAGCCGCACTACAAGACGTATTGAGCACCCTGCAGAGGCGAGCGCCGCACTGTGAAATCGTGGTTTATCCCACGCCGGTGCAGGGCGCCGGCGCCGGCGAGAAAATTGCTGCAGCAATTGCGGTTGCGGCAACCCGTAACGAATGCGATGTCTTGCTGGTTTGCCGTGGTGGCGGCAGCATCGAGGACTTGTGGGCATTCAATCATGAAGCGGTCGCCCGTGCGATTGTCGCCTCTCCGATGCCGGTGATCTGTGGCGTCGGCCATGAAACCGATTTCACGATTGCCGATTTCGCAGCCGATCTGAGGGCACCTACGCCGACCGCAGCCGCAGAGCTGGCGACGCGGCCGCAGGCGCAATGGCAGGCCCAGTTGATTACGTACGGCGAGGCTTTGTCACGCGCGTTCGGTCGCGAGCATGCTGGACGCTGCCAGACCCTGGACTGGATGGCGCGTAGATTGGTCAATCCACATGTGCATATCAACCAGGTGCGCCGGAGCCTGCAGGGTTGGCAGCAGCGGCTCTCGCAGGCAAACCGTATTCCGCTGACGACTGCCCGGCACGCACTGATTCAGCTCTCTACCCGCCTGGCAGGGGGGCTGCCAGACACGAGCTCGCAACGCTTGCGGCTATCCATGCAGGCGCGGCGTATGGCAGCCCGGATGCAAGGATCGGCCCTGCAGCAGCGGCAGTCGTTGTCGTCGCTGTCGGCGCAACTGGAACTGCTCAACCCGCAGAGAACGCTGGAGCGCGGCTATGCCATCGTTACTGGTCCTGACGGCAACGTGGTTTGCTCACCGCAGGCACTTCATGCACGTCAGCAGATCCAGGTGCGGCTAGCCGAAGGCAGCGTTCGGATCAGCATTGATGAAGTGCAGGCGACCAGCGCAGTGCCGGCAAATACACGGTAAAAGCACAGGGCATGCATCGGCTTTACAATACTCACTCATCGAACATTACCAACAACTGAAGGATGACCATGGAACATACACTGCCACCCCTGCCCTATGCTATGGACGCCCTGGCCCCGCATATTTCCAAGGAAACACTGGAGTACCACTACGGCAAACATCATCAGACCTACGTCACCAATCTAAACAACCTGATCAAGGGCACGGAGTTTGAAAACGCGCCACTCGAAGAGGTCATCCGCAAGTCTTCCGGCGGTGTTTTCAACAATGCGGCTCAGGTCTGGAATCATACGTTTTACTGGAACTGCATGACCCCTAGCAGCCCTGGCGTACCGAGTGGCGCGTTGGCTGCAGCGATCGATGCGAAATATGGCTCGTTCGATAAATTCAAAGAGGAATTTGGTAAATCCTGTGCAGGCAACTTCGGTTCCGGCTGGACCTGGCTGGTAAAAAAATCCGACGGCGGTATCGATATTGTCAACACGTCCAATGCCGCCACACCCCTGACCGGCAGCGACAAGCCGCTGTTGACCTGTGACGTCTGGGAACATGCGTACTACATCGATTTCCGCAACGCCAGACCAAAATATGTCGAGACCTTCTGGAAGCTGGTGAACTGGGATTTCGCTACCAAGAACTTCGCCTGAAATCGCCTTGCAAGTCCGGTTTTACCTACCCTTTCCGGGCCCTGCTGAGTGTGTTTAAAGAATCAGCATTGCCCGGAAATCGTTGACATTGGTGCGGGTCGGTCCAGTGATGATCAAATCGCCAAGCGTATCGAAGAATCGATAGCCGTCATTGTTGTCTAGAAGTGCCGGAACAGACAATCCCTGCTCTGCGGCGCGCACCAGCGAATCCGGTGTCAGCAAGGCACCGGAATTATCCTTCGAGCCGTCGATGCCGTCGGTGTCGGCGGCCAGCGCGTAAATCCCCTGCTCCCCAGCCAGCGCAAGGGCCAGGCTCAGTAAAAATTCAGTGTTACGCCCGCCCTGCCCGTCGCCGCGCACCGTTACCGTAGTTTCCCCACCGGAAAGCACCACGCATGGCGCTGTAAAAGGCTGCCCATGAACGCGAACTTGCCGCGCTATCGCAGCATGTACGGTGCCGACATCGCGGGCCTCACCCTCCATCCTGTCCGAGAGAATATAAGCTGCCAGACCTGCTGTGCGTGCCGCTGCGACGGCCGCTTCCAGCGCAAGCTGGGCTGTAGCGATCACATGATGGGTATGACGTGCGAAACGAGCATCGCCCGGCTTTGGCGTTTCCCAGGCGTTGCCGGCAAGTTGAGCCGTAACCAAAGCCGGCACGGCGATGTCGTACCGCTGCAGAATCGCCAGCGCGTCGGCGCAAGTGCTGGAATCGACAAGTGTCGGGCCGCTGCCAATGATGGCTGGATCGTCGCCAGGAATATCTGAAATTGCCAGCGTCACCACCCGAGCCAGCCCACAAGCCAGCGCTAGCCGACCTCCTTTGATTGCCGACAGATGCTTGCGTATGCAATTCATTTCAAAGATTGTCGCGCCGCTTTTCAAGAGGGCCCTGTTGATTTCCTGTTTTTGTGCAAAGGTAATGCCGTCTGCCGGCATGGCCAGCAACGCTGATCCGCCGCCGGACATCAGGCATATCACCAGATCGTCTGCAGTCAGGCCATGCACCGTTTTCAGTATCCGTTGCGCGGCCTGCTCCCCTGCGACATCCGGTACCGGATGGGCAGCTTCGAGAACCTCGATGCTTTTGCACGCTGCGCCGTGCCCGTAACGGGTCACGACCAAGCCGCTCAACACGCCTTGCCAATGCTGTTCGACACAGGCAGCCATCGCCGCTGCAGCCTTGCCCGCACCGATCACTACCGTGCGCCCTTTCGGCATGGCCGGGAGGTAAGCAGGCAAACATTTCTCAGCGACGACAGCCGCTACGGCAGCATTGAATAGGCCAACGAGGAACGTACGGGGGTCGGCAACAGGCACAGGAACGGGAACGGGAACCATCGGTCCGGCTACCTGCGCATTTGTTGCAAAATCGTTCGTCATGGCGATGTAAATAAACCGCTGGTTTTGGAGTAATTCTCATCATACCGCACAGCTTGAAGTGACCACTCGCCTTGTCAGCAACGCCCACCCGGGGCCAAACAGTTTCTGTTTGACAAGCTTCATTCGGCTTCTATAAATCCCATCAATACTCAACTAATACAATTAATTATTTCCTTTGCAGACCGGTATTTTATTTACTTATGGTATTTTTTTTACTATCCTCAAGTTGAGTTCAAACCATGTCTCATAGGTAAAGGGAATGATACTTAAATGGTTTCATGCAACAAACTTCCAGTTGCCGATTCTTTAGGCGAAATTGAGAATTTTTCAACGTCGACGCTATTTCGCATGCTGGAACTGAGGTAGTCAAACGGCCAACGGCATCGGTATCTAGTGCTAAATGGAATTTGTTTTATAGCTATATCAATACAGGGAATGTCATGAAAATCGCCTGCTGCACTCGCCACGACAAAGTATTTCGTTACGTACAGGACGCACTTGCGCCAAGTCATATCGAATGTGAACATTTTGTTTCCGAAGCAGCATTGCTGCGTACTTTGCGACGCCGTACCTTCGACTTGATCGTTGTCGATTCCGACAACCAGATGCCCAACGACGCGCCCGTGTTTTCGTGGCTGAACTGCCGCACCGATGAAAGCACACCGGTCGTGCTTCTGTCCTCTACACACCGGGAAGGCCAACTGGCTTTCGCACTCGATGCCGGTGCCGACGATTTCGTGGTCAATGCATTCGATTCCGCCGAACTGGTCGCTCGCCTGCAAGCAGTGCTGCGGCGCTACCGTCCCAAGACAGCACGACGCTCGATCGACATCGGCGGCTTTACGCTCGACCGTGAATCGCGACGTTTGTTGGACAAGGGCATGCCTGTGGCACTAACGTCCCGCGAATTCACCATGGCCTGGCTACTTTTCTCTTCACCCGGCATGTACTTTTCCAGGGATGCAATCAGCGTCTCGATCTGGGGTGTGGACAGTGATGTCGCAAGTCGCACGATCGAACAGCATGTCTACAAGCTGCGCAAGAAGCTGTGCTTGAGCGAAGAACGTGGCGTCATCATTCGCACTGCCTATACCCATGGCTACCGGCTGGAAATCTGCGCACAGCCGCTAGTGCCGGCTGGGATGTCGCATACTGGGGTAATCCCTCTCTCGGGTAGTGGGGTGGCAGAGCTGATCGTCAGCTAATCACTTCGGTTTTCAATGACATGCCTGGCAGCACCGATGCGGTGTGCCAGGCATTATTGTTTCTAGCTTGAGCGAGCGGCAGTCTGACGGCTCAAATCGCTTCCCGAATGGCACGCCGCCTGCGGTGTTTCCTGTTTGCGGCAGGATATTTCATCGTCAAAGTGCCTGGTGACGGTCAAGCCAATATTTTCGCTTACCGAATACCAGGATAGCCGGTCGTACACCGGAGCCGAGCTGACCAGGCCTGTCTTGAAGGCAAGCCCGGCGCCGCCCGCCATGACAGCAGCCACACACATCATCCACCGCGCACGCTGCTCCCATTCCCGCAGGTTGACACCGGGCCTTTTCAAAATCGCCATTAAGTTTCTCCTTAGCAACTGTACCAGTCTGCCACGAATTTTCCGGCGGCAGTGACTTCTGGTTCATGAAGTGGGATTTCCACCACGTTTACCAGCCAGGAACACCCTAAAAAAGACAAGCAAGAAAATTCCTCAAAGTGAACTTGAGTTATGGCAACTGTATGTCTAGAATAAATTTATTGTTCTACGGCAAATTCTGGAACTCCTATGTTGCGATTCGTACAGGTGCAATTCAAGCGGGACAGGCGATTTTTCCGCCACAACTTGCTACGGCTTGTACTCACCCGCGGCCTTGCCACTTGCGCCGCGCTGTTCATGCTGCCTGCGCAGGCATTGGTCGAAGCGCAGTTTGCAGAGCAGGTGATCATGGTTCCAGCAATAGCAGGCAAGCCGGGCATTGAGCTGGAAACCACCCTGTATCGGCCGCCAGGCAAAGGACCGTTTCCTATTCTGATCATGAATCATGGCAAGGCTCGCGGTAATCCACGCAACCAGGAGCGTGACCGTTTCGTCGCCATTAGCCGTGCATTCGTCAAGCGCGGTTATGCCGTGGTTGTTCCCATGCGCACCGGCTTTGCAAATTCAGGCGGTAATTACATCGACGATGGTTGCAGCCTGACTGCGAATGGCCAGACCCAGGCAAACGACATACAAAGTGTGGTCGAATATCTGGCGCAGCAACCCTGGGCCAACAAAGACCGAATCGTGGTTGCAGGGCAGTCCCATGGCGGCCTTGCCACGCTGGCGTTCGGCACTCGCGATATTGCTGGCGTGCGTGGCTTGATAAATTTCGCTGGCGGCTTAAAAACCGACGGTGGTCCGTGCAAGTGGAAATCGGCATTGGCAGGCGCTTTCGCCGACTATGGCGCAAAAACCCGGATACCGAGTCTTTGGTTCTATGGTGCAAACGATAGTTATTTCGATCCGGCGCTGGCAGCCGCACTACACGAGGTATTCGTCAATGCTGGTGGGTTGGCACGATTGGTGGCGTTCGCCGCATTCAAGCAAGATGCCCATGCGATGAGCGGTAGCCGCGATGGCGTCAAGATATGGTGGCCGGAAACAGAGCGGTTCTTGAAGCAAATCGGCATGCCGACAGACGAGGTGATTAGCATCGGTCCGGAGCCCCGGTTACCTAAAACGACGTATGCTGCAATTGACAATGTCGATGCCATACCCTATCTCCAACGACAGGGGCGTGAGCAATACAAGGTTTTTTTAGGTAAGTCGGCACCACGTGCCTTTGCCGTTTCGACGAGCGGCGGCTGGAGTTGGGCCGAAGATGGTGACGATCCGGTAGCGCGGGTGCTGGCAAGCTGTCAGCGCAGCAGTGGCCAGCCTTGCACGCTCTATGCAGTCGACGACGATGTCGTATGGAACAACCGTCGCTGACTAGGACGTCCGGTTGGTCGTTGGTGGCGCAATGAATGTCGGCACCAACAAAGGGTCGAAGTCCTGCCAGTCGCCCTCGATGATCGTGCCTTCGGCAAGTTCGACATCCTTGCCACCAAAGCTTCGCAACACACGTACGATTTCGTCACGCTTGGCATCGGAGGAGTCAGAAACCTGTGCTTCCAGCGTCCCAAGCCCGACTGCCAGAAGCATGCCAGACTTTCGCTGGGTGAACACGTTTTCCGTGCCGGGTCCGTCAGCAGTGCTTTTTTCACCCTCGCCTTTTTCTTTCATCCCCGAAAGCCCACCCATCAAACCTCCGATATGTGCACCCACCAAGGCACCCACGGCTGGACCAATCGGCCCGAACACAGGAGCTCCGGTCAAGCCGGCTACTGCGCCGACCGCGCCACCGGTTGCGGCGCCCTTGGCCACGCCTTCACCAGTTTCGTGCGCCCCAGGCGAATCGTCCCGGTCGCCGCCAATTGAGTACATATTGTGTTGGCCCGGCGGATTGACATAGAAACTGCTCATCTGCTCCCGGGCGATGCCGGTGCCGGTCAATGCAGCAATCGCACTGTCAACCTGATCTTGTTCCTGAAAGCGTGCCGCGACAATTGTGCCCATGTGTTTCTCCCTGATGGATGGATTGAGGACGTCGGCGGAAATCTGAGCGATTACGCGCCGGTTGCTGCCTGAAGGTGTCGTGCCGAATTGAAAAAATGCAGCAGCCAATTCACGATGCGTTGCGCATCTCGATATCCAATTCGCCGAGTATCTGACGCGTCTTGCCGGCGTATTTCCGGGCTTCCTCCAACGAGGCGAAGCGACGGGCTCTAAGCTGATCGTGAATGAGTAGATGGGCCCCATCGCGAACCAGGCCCACGTACCGCCAGGCGCCGGTGACCATCATTTTCGAGCGAAGCAGAAAATACGTGTCCGAAATACTGTTCTTCATGAAATTGCTGCAGTCGACAGCGAAAAGTTTAACAAGATTGCCTGAAATCGTTCAGGCGCGCACGCGAGAGTTCACGCTGATCTTCCGCCATCCTGCGGTCTTCGATCCGTTTGCGCATGATCGAGGCATGTTGCGTCGCACTCATCGGCGGCGTTTTCATCAAATCTTTTAACAAAGCGACGTTCTCATCAGTGTTTCGCATGGCAAACTCCTGTCTTCATAAAAATGCATGTGAATGGCATCACCTTGTCGTTGTCACCACGTCGATATGCATGTAACTCGGTGCGACGGTATGACGCGCTTGATGCAATTGCACATACTCACTCATCAAAGGAACGCCGGCCGCCGCGTCAAATTTAGTACCCCGCTCCGGTGCTTCAGGCAGAAGCACCACCATTGCAGCCGTGGCAAACGATACGACAAACGCAAGGGTTACACCTCCGACCAACCGTCGCGTGATGCGCAGCTTACGATCATGCATTGACATCATGTCTCCTGTTGCATACGAATAAACTAAAGACATTGTCAGCCGCGCTACAGACCTGGTTCTATGCGTTTGCGTACATATCATTGAACTTTTCGTCTCAAACGGCGTCACGTGTGACCCCCGGTTAATTTGAAAGCAATGGTTAAATCAGATCGACATCCATCAATTCCTGTTTTACGTAGGCATATAGTACGGGAGCAGCGACCAAACCCGGTAAGCCGAATACTGCTTCCATTGCAATGATCGCAACCAGCAGTTCCCATGGACGCGCTTGAATTTTTGCACCGATGATGCGGGCATTCAGAAAATATTCGAGCTTGTGTACGATAACCATGAACAGCAGGGACATCGCGGCGATATGCAGCGAATGGGATAAACCTACAATGACCAGAATTGTATTCGAGATCAGATTACCGGCAACCGGAATCAACCCTACAAGAAACGTTATGACAATTATGCTTTTGGTCAGAGGTAAGGAGATACCCGCCAGCGGCAGCATGATCAATAAATAACACGCGATCAGCAGTGCGTTGATGAATGCGATTTGCACCTGCGCAAAGACGATTTGCCGAAAAGCCTCGTGCAGTCGCAGCAGGCGCTCACGCAAGGCGGTGGAAAGCGGCCGTACGGCGTGCATGTCGTCGGTTGAATCATGCATGGCTACCATCGCACCAATGATCATTCCCAGCAACAGGTGCACTGTGACCCGCCCTGCCTGCTCGCCTATCAATTTTGCTTCGACTGCATGATTACGCAACCACTCGGTAACTATAATGCGCATCTGGTCAATATTTTCCGGCAAATGCCCGCGCATCCAGTCCGGCATCTGGTTGCGGGAGTTTTCCAGGATATCGGCCATACCGCGCATCAGGGCCTGAAGGCTGCCGGCCTCGCTTTGAAAAAACGCGATTGTCGCCCAGACCGCCGCCGACAACACTGCAACGATCACCCCACCCAGAACGGCGATGGAGACGATACGCGCGCGCCGGCTATTAAGCTTGTTTCCCAAACGCGGCGCTAACTGATGCACCAGGGAATACACCAGCAAACCGGACAACAAAGCTACCAGCAATCCTTTGTACAGCACGATGTACAGTGCCAGTGCTGTCAGCATGTACGACGCAATTTCAACAGAATTTACCGGCCCGTTTTTTCTGACCATACTATTCAAACGACCCTGGTGACGACAATCGGAACGGTCCACATGACATGAGCATCGGTACCGCTATTTTGCAGCTGGATTACCAGTCGCATTTTTTGCGCCAGATGTTTTCGCCCCCGATGTATTGGTGGTGGCACCACTGCCTGCGCCTCCCACGCCATTACCGGCAGGAAGCATGCCTGCAACACCGCCGATTTTCCCGCCGATTACCGTATCTGTGTCGCGTTGGTCGGTGGTTCCACATCCACCAAGTACGAATGCCAAAGAAATAATGCCGAAAAGAGTGCCAGACTGACTAAAAATTTTCATGAGCGTTGCCTTGGCTGCGTTGGTTGCGTTGGTTGCGTTGGTTGCGTTGGTTGCGGAGGGTGACAATCATCAGAGCAATGCAGGGATTCTATGCCAAAACGTCTGTAAGGCAATGCCCATAATTCCATTAGGAAATCAAGCCAGTACTTGCCTACCCGGACGTTGCAAATCCTGTTCGGACAGCGGGCAAATGTCGTCGGCTGGTACGTCGCATGAAACCATCACGAAAGCAGTTTGTCCGGCAAGTTGAAAGACAAGTGTTCAAACAATTTCATAGCCAGCGTCCCGCGTGTCCTACCCAGCTGCCGGTGCCGCAATGCGCGCGTGCTGCCGGAAAAATTCCCAGGACATGAGACTGGCGTCCGGGCCGGTTCCAGCGTTAAAGCGAAATGCCGTATCGCCGCCACTCCAGGCATGGGTGAGGTGGCGGATCTGGCAGAGCCGCACCACAATTTTCTGATCCTGGCAATAATCGGTAATGCGGAAACCATCACAACGTTCAACGGCAGCACAGGAGGCGACAGGTTCATGGGCACTCGTGGACAATGCGTTGGCCTGACAAAACTGCCAAGCCAGTTGCATGGCGTTTACCGGTCGAACAACCGTGTCCTGCTCGCCATGAAGTATCAGCATCGGCATGCCTGGAAAGTTGGCTTGCTCTATCAGCAGCTGGTCGATTGGCCGCACTGCGTCCCGAGTACCGTGCTGCATTACCGAGAAAGCCCCCAAGCGGGTATCGGCTGCTCCGTACACAGGCCCTGAATGCGAGCAAACGGCGGCAATCAGATGAGGGTGTCGCAACGCCACGATCTGCGCCAGGGCAGCGCCTGCCGACAAGCCGGCAATATAGATGCGAGTGCGATCGAAGCCCTGCTGCCGCACCACCTTTTCAATGGCGCCTGCAACCAACGCCACTTCCTCACCCCCGCGCTGCAATGATTGTTCGTACCACGGCCAGCAGCGATGGGCGTGTGCCGACACCACCTGCTGGGGATACAGCACGGCAAAACCATAACGCGCCGCAAGCGCATTCATGCGTGTGCCATTGGCAAACTCAGCCGCGGTCTGCTCGCAGCCATGCAGCATGACCACCAGTGGAAAACTGTTCTGTCCGGCGACCAATTGATCCGGGACATAGAGCCAGTACGCCAAACGGCGCGAACGATCTTGCAAGCCGGCCGGCGGCGGCAGGTAATAAGAGCGCATCCATTTCCCATGAGCCGCCAGCGAGCTTGCACCGGCAACGGATTTCCGAGGACTTTTCTTGCGAGATGCGTATGCCAAAGCAGACACGCTTCGGTTTTTCTCGGTAACACAGGGTTTTTTGGCAGCTTTTATCGCGTGAGCGAGCAGGGAATTTTGCCGGGTAGCCTGTGCTTTTGCCAAACGCACCGCGCTCTTGAGCCACAGCTTGCTAAAGGTTTTTAACATGGCAGATGCAATAGGGAAATTAGGTCGGCCTGCGATACACACCTGGAAAACGCCCGAGGTGCCCGTTACTGTGTACGCTTTGCCAAGCTTGACCCACACAGCTCGTGTCACACACTCCTCACATCCTTCGCTTCAACTATGGCAGGGTCGGCAGTTGGCCGCTGTGCGGTAACCAGCATTGAAATAATATTATCAATAAGACATGATCAGGAAGATGTCATCTTCTCCGGCTGCACCCAGCGGGCAAAATCCTCCAGCGTGACTAGCCCCAGTGCCTGGGCAGCATCTTCCAGCGTCGACCCTTGCTGATGTGCATGTTTTGCGATTTTGGCAGCATTGTCATAACCAATATGTGGGGTCAATGCAGTCACCAGCATCAGAGAGCGCTGCATCATTTCCTTGATACGGGCTTCATCTGCTTCGATACCCTGAGCGCAATGCATATCGAAGGAGTGCATGCCGTCAGTAAGAAGCCGCACGCTTTGCAGAAATGCATGCGCAATCAATGGCTTGTAGACGTTTAGCTCAAAATTTCCAGAGGCACCGCCAAAGGTGATGGCGGTATCGTTTCCGAATACCTGACAGCACAGCATCGTCAGTGCTTCGCATTGAGTCGGATTGATTTTGCCAGGCATGATCGAGCTCCCCGGCTCGTTTTCCGGCAGACGCAATTCGCCCAGCCCCGAGCGCGGGCCGGAGGCCAGCCACCGGATATCATTGGCAATTTTCATCAACGCAACAGCCAGGGTTTTGAGTGCGCCATGCGCAGCCACTAATGCATCGTGCGCAGCCAGCGCTGCAAACTTGTTCTGCGCCGTACGAAACGGCACATTGCAGCGGTGCGCCAACTCGGCGGCCACTCGGCTACCAAATTGGCCATGTGTGTTTAGCCCCGTTCCCACGGCGGTGCCGCCTGCGGCAAGCGCGTAGAGGGGTATCAACGCCGCCTCGACCGAGGCATCCGCATGTTCAAGCTGCGCGACATACCCGGAAAACTCCTGGCCCAGCGTCAAGGGCGTTGCATCCTGCAGATGTGTACGCCCGATCTTGACGACATGATCGAACGCCTGCATTTTTTCGCGCAGCGTCGCCGTCAATGCGCGCAGGACCGGTAGCAGGCGGTCATGAATGCCCAGCACTGCAGCAACATGCATCGCAGTTGGAAAAATATCGTTCGACGACTGGCCGTTGTTGACATCGTCGTTTGCATGCAGCAACCGTGCGTCGCCGCGGACGCCACCTAGCAATTCCGAGCCGCGGTTTGCCAGAACTTCATTCATGTTCATGTTGGTCTGGGTACCCGAACCGGTTTGCCAGACAGCCAATGGAAACTCCTGCCCATGTTGTCCTTCGACGATTTCATCCGCAGCGTCAATAATGGCTGAAACCTTGGCAGCGTCGAGCCGACCCAGATCGCGATTGACGACGGCACAGGCGCGTTTGACTTTGGCGAGTGCCAGAATCAATTCTGTCGGCATGCGTTCGGTAGAAATTGCAAAATGCTCGAGTGAGCGTTGGGTTTGCGCACCCCACAAGCGTGCGGCATCGACCTCGATCTGCCCGAACGAGTCATGCTCAGTTCTATAGGTATGCATCATCTGCCCTCCCCACCTGTATAAAAAGACAGATTACCGCAGTCAGGAATACGATGGTGTGACGGATTGGCTATGTCGTGAAGAATCGGTGCTATGCCTGGCCGGCAGCGTTCTCGTTTCCAGTCTCGCTATCAGGCAGCAGACAAGCATTGAGAACCCGCAGGTCGTTGTCCTTGGCGAAATTCATGACGAAATGATAGGCCAGCGGCTGCGTGACGCGCAGTGCCTCGTCGACAACCACACATTTCACGCCATCGAGAATGGTCGGCCTCACATACTGCGAGTACGTAATATGCGCATTGCGGCCGGCATAGCCCTCAGGACGAAAGCACGACATCACGCCGCACAGGCGCTCTGCCCAATCGGCCGGCCGGAACGGTGCGTTTTTGCTGGTGATGCCTTGAATAATGCACTGGCCGATAACTGCCGGCGGGGGCGAAGGCGGAGACAAAGGCGACACGGAATCCGGAAACGGATTTTCAGCGGAATCGGGCATGAAAGACAATCTGAAGCAATGGATAAGTCAAGGCGGATCATCGGAACAGCACAAGTGCTACAAACCAAAGGCTGTCAATTTTTTCAATCGCATCTCCTTCCTATATTATATCTTATAGAAGACTAATTAAGTTTCTTCAATGAAACTTCACACTAAAGATTCATGGGCCAGTCGGTCTACCCATCCAAACCGTGACTGAAAGCAACAACAGTAGCAACAACCACAGGAGCAGCGCTCGCCATACCAATCCGACCGTGCTTTGCAAAGCACGAACCGACGCTTCCTCACCCAGCTGACTTTCCGCATCGACGCCGGCCGCTTCTAAAAATACTGTATCGACCAAGACACTGTCGGCAGCCGTTTGCACTGCCGCACCGAGCCGCACCCCCATTGCACCGCTGCCAGCCGAAAGCAGAATACCGACAGCCTCGTCTTGCCAACGCGATGCGAAATTACGCCACGCGTAGATCGCATCCTCGAAGTTGCCGACGATTGCAAAGACGACCGCCGTTAATCGTGCCGGTATCCAGTCGATCCAGTAAAAAGCACGCGCGGCAAACAATCCGAATGCTTCGTTCTTCAGCGCAGCCGGTTGGTTCCAGGCTTTCGCCAGATGCTCTGCTACCCGGTACATGACGGCGCAGGCAGGTCCGAGCGGCAGGAGGAACCAGAAGAAGACGCCGAACACATGATGATGACTGGTCACGAGCGCCTGTTCAATTGCCAGACGGGCAATGTCCGGCCCTTCGAGCGCCGTGGTGTCGGCACGCGTCCATTGCGCCAAAAGCCTGCGCGCAGTGGCATCATCGCCCGCATTCAAGGCGAGCTGGATGGATGTGAAGTAGTGGCTGTAATGGCGAAAGCCAAGTGTGCAGTACAACACGACCACATTCCAGGCCAAGGCCAAAACCGGATGGACGCGCAGGCACAACCAATATACCAACGCAACAGGCAGCGTCACCGCGGCAATCGTCAGCAACCAGGCAAGCCGGCCGTGGGTTGCCTGGCCGGCATTGAACCAGCCCTCCATACGCAGGCTAAAAGCCTCGACTGCCACATTGAACGGATTGTCCGCACGAAGCGGTTCAAACTGCTTAGCGAGCAAGGCGAATAGAATCGAAAAAAACGTCATCGGCCTGCTTTCAAAATCTGCCAAACCCAACAATACTCCACGGCACCATCAGAATCAAATTAGATGCTCGGCGATTAACCCACAAACCACATTTTCTCAGGCGCGCAGAAAGTGAAACAAGTTACGCAACATGCCGGCGGTCGCACCCCAAATGAAAAAATGCTCGTAATGCATCACATAGAAATGGCGCCGGCCCGCCCCACCCGATAGCTCGCCGCTGCGACGCTGGTGGTGCATGCCATTCATTAAAAACGTCATGGGAACTTCGAACATCTCCGCCACCTCGCTCACATCGGCAAGCAATAAAAATGGCGGATGTACCAATGCAACCACGGGGGTGATGCGATAGCCGGTTCCGGTTAACCATTCCGGCATCGTGCCGAGCACCTCCACATGACGGCGGGCCAGGCCGATTTCTTCTTCGGCTTCACGTAATGCGGCATCGATTGGGGAATTGTCCAAAGCCTCTACGCATCCACCAGGAAAACTGATTTGCCCTGCATGGTCGGTCAACTGGGTGGTACGTCGGGTCAACAACATGGTCAACCCCTGTTCTCGCAGCACCAAAGGAAGTAGAACTGCCGCCGGCCTTAGTTTCTGGTCGGCCGACAGTAAAAAATGGTCAGAGGATTGTTCGGGCCGCCACTCCGGCGGCAGGCAAAACCGCTCCCGCAGCATGTCGGCGCGCAATCGGCAATGGGGTACTGCTGGCTCGCCGGCAAGCGACTCCACAGGTAAATCCATTGGCTCGATCAACCACCTGGTCATGATTGCTTCCGCATCGCATGTGTTGTGACCGCTGACGCAAATTATTCATGCGCTGCACGGATAATCTTTTTAAACAAAAAGGGCACCTTACGGTGCCCTTTCGTCGAATGGTTCGTGCCGCCCGATTAAGTAGGTGGCCTGCCGCTTGTTACTGCGGTGCCTGCTTGGGTGCGACACGACGGTTTGGCAACTTTTCTTTGATACGCGCCGATTTTCCTGAACGCTCACGCAGATAATACAGTTTTGCCCGACGGACATCACCACGACGCTTGACTTCGATTGAAGCGATCAGCGGTGAATATAGCTGAAATGTTCTTTCAACGCCTTCACCGGATGAAATCTTGCGAACGATGAAGTTCGAGTTCAGTCCACGGTTACGGCGCGAGATAACAACGCCTTCGTACGCCTGGGCACGCTTGCGCGTACCTTCGACGACGTTGACACTGACGACAACAGTATCGCCCGGTGCAAAGTCAGGGATGTTTTTCCCGAGCCTTGCGATCTCTTCTTGTTCCAATATTTGGATCAGATCCATTCTTACCTCCAGAAACCATCTTGTCGGCGCCCAGTGCAATCGCACCTTGTTGCCCGGCAGAGGATGGGGTTACACATGCAACGCTTTTTCGACGCGCTGCCCAATAAATCTGTCATACGACGATTAACGACGAAATCGTTTCGCTCGATTCAACCTGCCTGTACTGAGCGGTCACAAACTACTCAAAAAATTTTCATCCCTGTCGTCGATCATGCCCGCAACGCGCGCACGCGCCAGCAAATCAGGGCGTTTTTTTACCGTCGCTGCGAGCATTTGCTGCCTGCGCCACTTGCTGATCTCGGCATGGTTACCGCTCGTCAGCACTTCGGGCACCGCCATGCCCTCATATGTCTCGGGTCGCGTGTAATGCGGGCAATCCAGCAGGCCGTTGACAAAACTGTCTTCTACCGCGGAGGCATCATCATTGAGCACCCCCGGCAATTGTCGAATAATCGCATCCATCAACGCCATCGCCGGCAACTCGCCGCCAGATAAAACAAAATCGCCGAGACTGATTTCATCGTCGACGCAACGCTCCACCAAGCGTTGATCGACCGCTTCGTACCGACCGCATAGCAAGACCAGTCCCGCTTCGGCCTGCAAGGATTTAACCAAGGCATGCGTGAGCGGCTTTCCCTGTGGCGACAGGTAAATCACACGTGGCGGCGCCAGTTCGGCGCCTGCTTGCCGTGCTTTTGCGGCACCGATTGCGGCTTCCAGAGGTTTTGCCAGCATCACCATCCCTGGACCACCCCCATAGGGCCGATCGTCGACGGTACGATGATTGTCACTCGTGAAATCCCGCGGATTCCACAGCACCAGATTCCACTGGCCCTGCTCCAAAGCTCGCCTCGTGATGCCGGACTGCGTCAATGCGACAAACATTTCGGGAAACAGGGTGACGACGTCGAATTGCATCAAAATCCACTCAATACGACTGGCTCAATAATCCAGGCCCCAGTCCACAACTATTTTTCTTCCCGGCTGGTCAACAGTTTTGACAAACTGGTCAACAAAGGGAATCAGCAGCTCTGCCGGCGTATCCTCTGCGTTCATGGCGCCGGTTTCCGCGCCCTCCGTGCTGACTACAACCCGTAAGATCGGGTGGGCCCCATTGTCCATCATGTCGGCCACTCGACCGAGCGGTTCGCCGTGGAGATTCTCCACGTCAAGACCGATCAGGTCTACCCAGTAATACTCGTCGTCTGCGAGCACCGGAAACCGCGCACGGGAAACGTGAACCGCAGCACCGCGCAGCCCTTCGGCCAAGTCTCGATTGACAACACCCATCAGTTGTGCCACCACATCGCCACCATGCATTTTTGCCTGCAGCATGTCGACATCGTGGAATTCGGGTTTATCGAGCCACCATGTTTTGGCAGTCAGGAGCACCTCGCTCTCCGTAGCATAAGGCTTGATGCGTATCCAGCCACCCAATCCGTAAGCACCTGATACATAGCCAAGCAGAATCAGGTCTTTTGGTGGTGCGGGAACAGATGACGTTATGGCCATCGAATTGAGTCAGAGCGAGTGCAGCGATGCAAATGTTTCAAATCAGGCGCTGGCCTGTTTCGTCGAGGCATTCACCAAGCGAGCGACCGTCGGCGAGAGCTGCGCGCCGACACCGACCCAATAGCTGAGCCGATCCTGCATGACGCGGAAGCTTTCTTCGGCACCGGATGCGACCGGGTTGTAAAAGCCGATACGCTCGATGAAGCGGCCATCGCGGCGATTACGGGAATCGGTAGCAACAATATTAAAAAACGGGCGCTTTTTTGCGCCTCCCCGGGCTAAACGAATAACGACCATGTTGTATCCAAAAAAGTATGCTACGGCGGAAAAAGTCGCAAATTATAGCGCAGAACGTAACCATTCTGTAACTTAGATTGCCCGGCGTGGCATGCAAACAGCGTTTTTCCGTCACCAAAGCGCCGCAAGCCTCGAAAATTGTCGTCCCGTGTCCATTGCACCAATGCGCGGCGTGATGCACACTATGGCTCTCCCAGCACCCGACAACCCACCGCATGACCGCCCCGCACAAAAGCAAGACATTGGCTACCTTTCTCGCCGCCGTTGCAGGCATTTTCGGTGCCCACCGCTTTTACCTTTATGGTCGCAACGACAGGGGCGCATGGCTGTACATATTGTTGTCGCCGTTAATTTTGCCAACGGTCTTTGCTGGCTTCATCGCAGCGCTACGAATCGGTCTGATGCCGGACGAAAAATGGGATGTTTTGCACAACCTCGCGTCGGGCAAAAAGTCGAATTCCGGGTGGCTGGTGGTGTGGATCATCATTGCCACCTTCAGCGGGGGCACGACACTGCTTATCGCAGTGCTGGCACGAACCTTCGATCTTCTCTACACCGGCGGCGCCTACGGCTGAGCGGCACGCTGAGAGACGCTCGGACACGTGGCGACACGCTGGTGCAGTGAACTAGAACTGACTTTTGCTCATTACCAGAACGCTTTCGCTACCGAACAGGATTGCGCGGCGATAGGCATCGGCTTGGACCAGTATGTGGTCAGCGAAAAACCTGGCGGTCACGATCTTTGCGCGGTAAAAATCAGCATCACCTGTTGCAGTCGCAAGCAGCCGTTCCGCAGCCGATGCGGCGCGGCCCATCTGCCAGCCACCCAGGACCACTCCCGCCAGTCTTAGATAGGGCACGCTACCGGCAAATACACTTCTGGCATCTGCTTGTGTATTGGCAACCACATACGCCACCACTTGTTCCAGCGCATCCAGACCAGTGCCAAGCAGTTTGCCAATCGACTGTAAATCGGCATTGCTGCGCGAAGCAAGCTCTGTTTGCGTACTGCGCGCCTGATCGATGATGTGACGCGCGGCCGAGCCGCCATCACGCATGGTTTTGCGGCCGATCAGGTCATTTGCCTGAATAGCGGTCGTACCTTCGTAAATCGTTAGGATGCGGGCATCCCGGTAATATTGCGCGGCGCCAGTCTCTTCGATAAACCCCATGCCGCCGTGAACCTGCACGCCCTGAGACGCAACATCAATCGACATTTCCGTTGACCAGCCTTTGACGATGGGCACCATGTATTCATAAAAATTCTTGCTGGCCGTACGGGTCTCGTCGTCCTGCGCGTGGTGGGAGGTGTCGAAAGCCGCAGCCGTTACGTAAGCCAATGCCCGTGCCGCCTCGATCTGGGCACGCATCGACATCAGCATGCGCCGCACATCCGGATGCTCAATGATTGCAACCGGCCCAGCCGAACCAGCGGGGTCTCGGGATTGCACGCGCAACCTGGCAAAGTCGACTGCCTGCTGGTAAGACCGCTGGGCTATGCCGATACCCTGCATGCCGACGGCAAAACGCGCCGCATTCATCATGATGAACATGTATTCGAGACCACGATTTTCCATGCCCACCAAGGTACCTACCGCACCGCCGTGGTCGCCAAACTGCAGTACTGCCGTCGGGCTGGCCTTGATGCCAAGTTTGTGCTCGATAGACAGGCAGTACACGTCATTACGCGTACCGATCGTGCCATCTGCGTCGGCGAGGAATTTCGGCACTACGAAAAGCGACAGGCCTTTCACACCGTCAGGTGCGCCAGACACGCGTGCAAGCACCAGATGCACGATGTTTTCGGCCATGTCATGTTCGCCATACGTGATGTAAATTTTGGTGCCGTAGAGTTTGTACGTGCCAGTGCCATCGTTTTGTGGAACAGCACGGGTGCGCACCATTGCCAGATCCGAGCCCGCCTGGGGTTCGGTCAGGTTCATCGTGCCAGTCCATTTTCCGGAAACCAGATTTGGCAGATAAAGTGTTTTTTGGGCCTCGCTGCCAGCAGTCATGAGCGCTTCGATAGCGCCGTCGGTCAGCAATGGGCACAGTGCAAAGGACAAATTTGCAGAATTCAGCATTTCGATGCAGGGAGTGGCCACCAGTTTGGGCAAACCCTGGCCGCCGAACTCGCCCGGGTGTTGGACCCCCTGCCAGCCGGCGTCTCCGAAGGCCTTGAACGCCTCCTTGAATCCTGCCGCAGTAGTAACGTGCCCGTCCCGCCAGCTCCCGGGCTGTTGGTCGGCCGACCAGTTCAATGGAGCAATTACCTCGGTACAGAATCGCGCATTTTCCTGGAGTACCGCTTCTACCGTCTCCATACCGGCCTCTTCACAACCGGGCAGCGCATTGACCGCCTCCAACCCCGCCAGCTCTTTCATTACAAACAGCATGTCGTTCAAAGGCGCATGGTAGGTCATGTTGCTCTCCTGGAAAGATGCTGGACTTACCCCAATTCGGCCACAAGCTGCGGCACCACCTCGAACAGGTCGCCGACCAACCCGTAATCAGCCACGGAAAAGATCGGTGCTTCCGCATCCTTGTTGATGGCGACGATCGTTTTCGAATCCTTCATACCCGCCAGATGCTGGATGGCGCCGGAAATGCCGACCGCAATGTACAGGGAAGGCGCGACGATCTTCCCTGTTTGACCCACCTGCCAGTCGTTCGGTACATACCCGGCGTCGACTGCGGCACGCGAAGCGCCCATAGCGGCGCCAAGACGATCTGCGAGCGGTTCCAGAATCTTGAAATTGTCGGCTGAACCTAAACCGCGACCACCGGAAACAATGGTTTTGGCTGCTGTCAATTCAGGTCGGTCCGATTTTGCCAACTCGCGGGATACAAACGCCGACAAGCCGGCGGCCGCTGCAGCTGGGATAGATTCCACGTGGGCAGAACCGCTTTCGGCAGCCGCATCGAACCCGGTCGCCCGAACGGTGATCACCTTGATCGCATCGACGGACTGTACCGTTGCGATGGCACTACCAGCGTAGATCGGTCGCTCGAACGTATCGGCACTGACGACCTTGGTAATTTCTGAAATCTGGCCGACATCGAGCATCGCTGCCACACGCGGCAAGATATTTTTTCCGCAAGCCGTGGCCGGCGCAAGAATGTGTGAATAGCCCGATGCCAGCGCCACTACCTGGGCGGCGACATTTTCTGCCAGGCCGTCGGCAAATAGCTGCGCATCGGCTACCAACACTTTCGAGACACCGGCTGCCCTGGCTACAGCCTGCGCAGCCGCATCGCATAGGTAGCCGGCCACCAAGACGTGCACCTCGCCGCCACAAGCAATGGCTGCCGTGATGGTGTTGAGCGTGCTGGCTTTGAGAAAAACGTTATCGTGTTCGGCAACGACTAATGCGGCCATAGTGAATCCTTTGAAAAGGTTGCCGGCTCATAAATTACCGGCGGCAGCGCTGGCGATTCAAATCACCTTTGCTTCGGTTTTCAGTCGGTGTACCAAGGAAGTGACATCGGGCACGATGATGCCGGCAACACGTTTGGCCGGCTCCACCACTTTCAATGTTTTCAGGCGCGGTGCAGGATCGACACCCAAATCAGCAGGCTTGAACACTTCCAGCGTCTTCTTCTTGGCTTTCATGATGTTAGGCAGCGTCACGTAACGCGGCTCATTCAACCGCAGGTCGGTAGTGACGATCGCCGGCAGGGCCAGAGAAACAGTTTCCAAACCACCATCGACTTCCCTGGTCACCAGCACCGTGTCGCCTTCGATCACGACCCTGGAAGCAAAGGTACCCTGCCCCCACCCCAGCAAAGCGGCAAGCATCTGCCCGGTTTGATTGCAATCGTCGTCAATTGCCTGCTTGCCCAATATGACGAGTTGAGGTTGCTCTTTTTCCACCAACGCTTTCAATAGCTTCGACACCGCCAACGGCTGCAGCTCTACATCCGTTTCCACCAGAATACCTCTGTCAGCGCCGATTGCCATTGCCGTACGCAGTGTTTCCTGGCATTGGGTGACGCCGCACGACACGGCAATCACCTCGGTGACATGGCCGGCTTCCCGCAGACGTATCGCCTCTTCCACGGCAATTTCGTCAAAGGGGTTCATCGACATTTTTACGTTGGCGATGTCCACGCCGGACCCGTCAGACTTCACCCGAACCTTGACGTTGTAATCCACCACGCGCTTGACTGGAACCAGAACTTTCATTGTTTTTACCCTTGCGATAGCTGATCTGCCTGTACACGTCTTCGACACGAATTATAAATAACTATTTGCTGTTTGACATTCATGGAGGCGGGCGATTTCCGCACGATCGTGCGATTATTTGGTTAAGCCAAGGGCGATGCTGCCTGGCACGCATCGCCCTGTCTTAATATATTTACTTGCGCCGCATCAAAAACACGTAGTCGCTGCCCTCTTCCACCTGAGACAACAACTCGTTGCCCGTCTGCTTTGCAAATGCCTGAAAATCCCGGACTGCGCCAGGATCGGTTGCCATGACCCGCAACACTTCGCCACTGACCATTTCAGCAAGCGCTTTTTTTGTTTTCAAAATCGGCAACGGGCAATTAAGTCCGCGTGCATCCAGTTCCTTGCTGTAATCCATCGTGGTGCTTTCTCGTTCATAACGCGTCTGTGTAGCCCGTATCATACTCTCGATTTGCATCCTCGCAAGACATGCTGCCGGATTGCAACACTTGCAATACTGAACAAACTTCGAGTAAATACCTTGGCTATACCCGGTCGCCAACCCAGGCTTGCACACCACTTAGAGCAACTGTCAAACTACTTGGGTCGGTGCCGCCCGCCTGCGCCATGTCGGCCCGCCCTCCACCTTTTCCGCCGACTTGCAGTGCAACAAAATTCACCAGTTCGCCGGCTTTTACCTTCGATGTGATATCGGCGGTCACACCCGCGATCAGACTGACCTTGCCGTCCTTGACAGCTGCCAAAACGATCGCCGCAGTCTTGAGCTTGTTTTTTAACTGGTCCAGGGTTTGACGCAAGATTGCTGCATCGGCGCCATCAATGGCAGCAGCCAGCACTTTAATGCCCTTGACGTCGGTGGCCTGACGTGACAGTTCATCGCCCTGGCCGAGTGCTGCTTTCGACTTCAACAAATTCAGCTCCCGTTCCAGCACCTTGACATGCTCCTGCACCTGGGCGATGCGCTGCGTGATTTCATCGGCAGGTGATTTCAATGCTGCAGCTGCTTCGTCTACTCTGGCCGCTAGCGCCTGCACCAGCAACAGCGTGTTTTCTCCCGTTACTGCTTCAACGCGGCGAATCCCTGCCGCGACGCCGCTTTCAGAAATTATTTTGAACAAACCGATATCGCCGGTGCGGGCAACATGGGTACCGCCGCATAATTCCTTGGAATTGCCGATTCCCAGTACGCGCACTTCGTCACCGTATTTTTCACCGAACAATGCTACAGCGCCGTGCTTGACAGCGTCGTCGTACGGCATCAACTGCGCATCGGTAGCAACGTTTTCCAGAATTTCCCGATTAACGATTGCTTCCACCTGCCGGATCTCGTCCGCAGAAAGTGGCGCGTTGTGGCTGAAATCGAATCGGGTTTTATCGGCATCGACCTGGGAGCCTTTCTGCGCCACGTGGCTGCCAAGCACCTCTCGCAACGCCATGTGCATCAGATGGGTTGCGGAATGATTGCGAATCGTGTGCGCACGCCGCATCGCATCGACTTCTGCTTGCACCGTATCGCCAGCTTTCAGGGTGCCGTTGACAATACGGCCATGATGACCGAACACCTCCGGCTGAATCTTCAATGTGTCGGTGACGTTGAAGCTGACATTTTTACTAGCGAGAACGCCGACGTCTCCCGCCTGACCACCGGACTCGGCATAGAAAGGCGTCACGTCGAGAACGACCACACCCTCTTGACCGGCAACCAGCTCCTGCACGCGCACGCCTTCGGCGTACAGTGCAATCACGTGCGCGCAATACTGCAACGCCTCATAACCGACAAAGCGCGTTTTCGCGCCGTCATAGGCTACCCCAGCCGCCATACGAAACTTACCGGCAGCACGTGCAGTCGTGCGCTGCCGCTCCATGGCCGCGTCGAAACCGGCGTCGTCGAGCGTCACATTGCGCTCACGGCAAATATCGGCAGTCAGATCCAGCGGAAAACCGAAGGTGTCGTACAGGGTGAAAGCGGTTTCCCCATCAAGCTGAGTGGCATTTTTTGCCAGCGCCCCTTCCAGAATTTTCATGCCGTGTTCCAGCGTTTCGCCGAAACGCTCCTCCTCCTGCTTCAGCACCTTTTCCACACGCCCGGCAGCTTGTGCCAGCTCCGGGTACGCAGCGCCCATTTCCAGCACCAGATCGCCAACGAGCTGGTGAAAAAAAGGCTGGGTCTGTCCAAGCTTGTGACCATGCCGCAGCGCCCGTCGAATGATCCTGCGCAAGACATAACCCCGCCCTTCGTTGCCGGGCAGAATGCCATCGACGATCAGGAAAGCGCAGGCCCGTATATGGTCGGCGATTACTTTCAACGAATTGCTGGTCAGATCGGTGTTGCCGGTCGCGCGCGCGGCTGCCCTGATCAATTGTTGGAACAGATCGATGTCATAGTTCGAATGCACATGTTGCAGCACGGCGGCGATACGTTCGAGTCCCATGCCTGTATCCACACAAGGACGCGGCAGCGGGTTCATGTTGCCGGCCTCATCCCGATTGAACTGCATGAACACCAGATTCCAGATCTCGATGTAGCGATCGCCGTCCTCATCCGGACTTCCCGGCGGCCCACCGAAAACCTCCGGTCCATGATCGTAAAATATTTCCGAGCAAGGTCCGCACGGTCCGGTTTCCGCCATCTGCCAGAAATTGTCGGAAGCAAAGCGTGCGCCCTTGTTGTCGCCAATGCGGATAATTCGCGCTGCCGGCACACCGATCTGGTCATGCCAGATCGCATATGCCTCATCGTCTTCGTGGTAGACCGTGACCCAGAGTTTTTCTTTTGGCAAGGCATAGACCGATGTCAGCAATTCCCAGGCAAATGCAATCGCGTCTTGCTTGAAATAATCGCCGAACGAAAAATTGCCGAGCATTTCGAAAAAAGTGTGATGGCGCGCGGTGTAGCCTACGTTCTCAAGATCGTTGTGCTTGCCGCCGGCACGCAGACTGCGTTGCGAAGACGTCGCCCGGCTGTAGGCGCGGTTGTCCTGCCCGAGAAACACGTCCTTGAACTGCACCATGCCTGAATTTGTGAAAAGAAGGGTGGGATCATTGCCGGGCACCAGGCTTGACGAGCGAACGATCGAGTGACCTTTCGAATGAAAAAATTGCAGGAATTTATCGCGGATTTCGGACGAGTTCATTGTATTTTTTGGCAGGAGGAGATTGGCGGACGCATGACGAATCCGCCTACGATTATACGGGAATCAAACACTGAAAAATTGCCCCAAGGATGCACTAAGAGTTGAAAGGCACACGGGTAGCCGCACCAAAATCGGGAGCCCCATGCCCAACGCTCGATTTTTACAACATAACTTTTAATGCACTCGTGAAATTTATACGATTTGCGGTTAACTACACACGAATTAATTGATTTTAGGCAATAAAAAACGTATATCTATATCCATGAATACGCTTCACCACGAAAAGCTTGGCGCAGCTCCTTTTCAAATGCAGCAACGTTGCTGCATTTGTCTTTACAACACCTAATTGCTACACTCACTCCGACCAGGATACGCGATGATTTTTAAAAATGTTCGGCTCTCACACCGCTTTGCGATCATGATCATATTGTTCGTCGTTGGGTTCTTGATCTTCGGTGGATGGGCTTTCAAGACGTTATACGATCTCAAAGTGAATGGCCCCCTTTACCAGCGTATCGTGCAAGGGAAGGATTTGATCGCCGACATTCTGCCACCGCCGGAATATATCCTCGAATCTTACCTCGTGACGTTGCAACTCTCGGCAGCCAATGACAAAACGGAGCGAGATGCTCTGGTTACCCGTCTGACCAGCCTGAAATCCGACTTCGACACGCGCCACACTTTCTGGCTGAAAGAAAATCTCGACAGTAATCTTGCCGATATCTTTCTAAAAAAATCGTATGCACCCGCAGTTGCGTTTTACGCCACCGCCTTCGATGTTTTGGTGCCTGCAGTACAGCGTGGCGATGCAGCATCGGTTGCCGCGACACTAACAAAAATGAAAGTCGATTACGAAGCCCATAGAGTGGTAATCGATCAGGTCGTGCAGATCACGACAAAACGCACGCAAGATGACGAAGCTTCTGCAAAAGCGCAGATCGAATCGGGTACGCTCGTGATGCTGTTGATTCTAGGCGCGTCGATCAGCATATCCGTGATTGCGTCAATGCTGATCGTCAAAGCTGTATTGAAAAGCATCGGTGGCGAGCCCGCTTATGCAACAGCCATGACAAATTGCATGGCGAAAGGTGATCTACGTTCGCAGATTGTTGTGTCCGACGCAAACAACGGCAGCCTGATCTGGGCGATCAAGTGTATGCAGGACATGATGATTCGAACCACTTCAGAGATTAAACAGGCAGTCGACAGCGTCAGCACCGGCTCGCACCAGATCGCCACCGGCAACCTCGATCTGTCACAGCGTACGGAGGAACAGGCGATCGCCTTGCAGCAAACCGCAGCATCGATGGCGCAACTCACCACAACCATCAAACAAAATGCTGAAAGCGCGCGTGAAGCAAACTCATTGGCAGAGTCTGCTTCGGACGTTGCACAAAAAGGGGGTGCTGTCGTGGCCCAGGTCGTCGAGACAATGGGCTCCATCAACACCTCGGCAAAGAAAATTGCCGACATCATCGGTGTCATTGATTCGATTGCTTTTCAAACAAATATTTTGGCGCTGAATGCCGCTGTGGAGGCCGCACGAGCCGGTGAGCAAGGACGCGGTTTTGCAGTCGTGGCATCGGAAGTGCGAAATCTCGCACAGCGCTCAGCCAGTGCCGCCCGTGAAATCAAGACACTCATCACGGATTCCGTAAATCAGGTGGCAACCGGTAGCCACCTGGTGCAGCAGGCAGGCACCACAATGAACGCGATCGTAGCCAGTGTAGAACAAGTCACCACGATCATGGGCAAAATTGCTGTTGCCAGCAGTCAACAAACAGCTGGTATCGAGCAAATCAATGGCGCTATTTCGCAAATGGACGACGTCACGCAGCAAAATGCTGCGCTGGTCGAACAAGCCGCCGCGGCTGCCGGTGCGCTACAACATCAGGCCGATGCACTGGCTCACCTAGTCAAGGTTTTTCAGGTCGATGAAGGCCGTGCGCTGGCAGCAGTCTGACTATAAAGCCGGATTGCCACATTGGCGGCCTACGGTAAAATGCAGTCAACTTTTACATTGATGCAAAGCACCTGCCGCCATGAGCACCGATTCAAGACATGTAGCATCCCCCGCCCCCCTGCCAGCTTCTAATTTTTTGCGGGCCGTCATAGAAGATGATCTGGCGCAGGGACGTTTTTCCGGCCGCACTGATGCGCAAGGCAAGCCGCTGCCGCCGATGATCACCCGGTTTCCCCCGGAGCCCAATGGCTATCTGCATATCGGTCACGCAAAATCTATTTGCCTGAATTTTGGCCTTGCCAAAGATTATCAAGGACGGGCACACCTCCGGTTCGACGATACCAACCCGACCAAGGAGGACCAGGAATACGTCGATACCATTATCGACTCTGTAAAGTGGCTGGGTTTCGACTGGCATGACGGCGCGGGAACGCCCCATCTGTACTACGCCAGCGACTATTTTGACCGTTTTTACGCGATGGCCGAGTACCTGATCGAAGCAGGCCACGCGTATGTAGATAGCCAGAGCGCAGATGAAATGGCCGCCAATCGCGGCTCGTTTGCCAAAGCCGGAAAAAATTCGCCATTTCGCGAGCGTCCAGCCGCTGAGTCGCTGGCGCTTTTTCGGCGCATGAAAGCAGGGGAATTTGCCGACGGCACCCATATCGTACGGGCCAGGATCGACATGGCGTCGCCGAACATGAATTTGCGGGATCCTGCGATCTACCGCATTCGCCACGCCCATCATCACCGCACAGGAGATGCATGGTGCATCTATCCCATGTACGACTATGCCCATCCGATCGAGGATGCGATCGAGCAGATTTCACATTCGATCTGCACATTGGAATTTCAGGATCACCGCCCTTTTTACGACTGGCTTCTGGAACGATTGGCTGAAGGCGGTTTTTTCCAACAACCTCTGCCGCGCCAGTATGAATTCGCACGTCTGAACGTCACTTATGTCGTCACCAGCAAACGCAAGCTGCGCCAGCTGGTTGACGAAGGAGTCGTGGACGGTTGGGACGATCCACGCATGCCCACCATTGTCGGCATCCGTCGACGTGGCTTTACGCCGGAAGCAATCCAGCTGTTTTGCGAACGTACCGGCACCACGAAGTCCGATGGCTGGACCGATTACGGCATGCTGGAAGGCGCACTCCGTGACGATCTGGACGAAAAAGCGCCGCGTGCCACCGCAGTACTGCGCCCTCTGAAACTGATTATCGACAATTTCCCTGCAGGCGAATCGATCGACTGCACAGCGCCGGTCCATCCGCATCATCCTGAGCGCGGGGTTCGTACCTTTCCGATCAGCGATACGCTGTGGATCGAGGAAGAGGATTTCATGGAAGTGCCCAGTAAGGGCTATTTTCGCCTTTTCCCAGGCAACAAGGTACGGCTGCGCTACGGCTACGTGGTCGAATGCACGGGTTGCAAGAAGGATGCGCAAGGCAAGATTATTGCCGTGCACTGCACTTATTTCCCAGACAGCAAGTCCGGCACGGAAGGTTCAGCCGCCTACAAGGTCAAGGGCAACATCCACTGGGTCAGCGCAAAAAACGCTTTGCGGGCAGAAGTTCGCTTGTTCGATCGCCTTTTTACCGAAGAACAACCGGATGGGGGAAACAGGGATTTTCACCAAGCGCTCAACCCGAAGGCCAAGGAAGTGGTAAGCGCGTACCTTGAACCGGGTTTGCGCGAGGCCGTTGCCGAACAGCGTTTCCAGTTCGAACGTCATGGTTATTTTGTTGCCGATCGCGTCGATTCGACAGCAGGCACACCGGTCTTCAATCGTATAGTCTCCTTAAAAGATACTTGGGCAAAGGGTTAAGCCATGATTCTTGAAATTGCTGACATTCGCATTCGGGCAGACGAGCAGGCGCAGTTCGAGGCGGCACTAAAACGCGGCATTGATGAAGTCATCAGCCGTGCAGCAGGTTACGTTGGCTGCCAGATCCAGCACGGCATCGAATCACCCGAACGGTACTTGCTGATGATTGAGTGGGAAACCCTGGAAAACCATACGATCGACTTTCGTTCGTCTCCTGCATTTCAGGCCTGGCGTGCACTAGTCGGACCGTTTTTCGCCAACCCGCCGGCGGTGGAACACTTCCGATTGCTGCAATGACATGATCGCGGTATAGTTTTCCTCAATCACTTTATTCCATCTTCCATCGACCCAAGAAGCCAGATGTTAAAACGTCACACCCAGATCATTCTTGCAGATGCCCGCCCTGGAATGACGCTTTCAGACTCGATTCTGGACACGAAGGGCAATCTGCTGCTGCCGGAAGGGACGCCGCTAACGGAAGGCATTCTCGAATCGCTGCGACGTCATCAGATCGACACCATTGCTGTTGCAGGTGCCGAAATTTCGGATCGCGAAGAAAATGCAGAGCGGGAACAGCGCCTCGCACGCGTGGAAAAACTTTTTCGACAGTTGCGCGCTACTGCGGTTGTGGGCGATTCAGTACCGACCGCAACCGAGATCCTTTATCAGTATGTCCGAAATTTTCGCGCGGGTGCCACGCCATGAGCATCCCGCCTGATCTATCAGCCATCCATAAAATCGACCCGAGCGAAGTGATTAGTCGGTTGCAGAACCTGCCAACCCTTTCAGTTGTCGTGGTCGACCTGCTCAATTGCGTCGATCAGGAAGACATGGACATTGGTACCCTGGCAGCCAAGGTGTCGCATGACCAGGCTCTGACCGCGAGAACGCTACGGTTCGCAAACTCCTCGTTCTTCGGCAGCCAGTCCAAAATCACGACGATTCCGCAGGCAATCTCGCTGCTGGGCCTGCAGAGCGTGCGACATCTAATCACAGCAACCGCACTAGCTGGCCATTTCCCGGATGGTCAATGCCAAGGATTCGATTCGCGTGCTTTCTGGCGACATTCGATTGCGACAGCGGTGTGTTGCAAGGTCATTGCGATGCACCTGCATCTGAATCAAGATTATGCGTTTACAGCAGGTTTGCTGCACGATATCGGGCGACTCGTGCTGGTAAGCTGCTTTCCCCGGCATTATGCGGCCGTCCTGATACACCGCGCCAACTTGGATTGCCATCTGCTTGATGCCGAGCGCGCTATCCTCGGTACCGATCACGTGGTGACCGGCCAGGCACTTGCCGCGCACTGGAATTTTTCCGAGATCATCCAGAAGGCGATCACTGGCCACCACGCGCCGGAGGCTTTCGGCAATGCGTCGATTGCGTCAGTCGTACACGTCGCCAATTCCATCGTGCACGCACTGGATCTGGTGGAAATGGAAGACGACATCGTGGCACCCGTCTCGAAAATTGCCTGGGACGGTCTGGGCATGTCCAGCAACGACTATTTACGGATCTTCCGCGAAACAGAAATGCAATTCGAGGCAGTCAGCCAGGCACTGTTCAACTGACTCTCCGCTTTTTTCCGTCGGATTGGACGGCCGTCCGCTCCACCATCCTGCCGCGCGTATAAAAATTCCGGGTCTTCAATGGCTACTCATACTTTTCTTTGGCATGATTACGAAACCTTCGGTGTTCAGCCTCGTCGTGATCGCCCCGCCCAATTTGCAGCGATCCGAACCGACGCCGAACTCAACGAACTCGGCGAGCCGCTCATGCTGTATTGCAAGCCGGCGCCCGATTACCTGCCCGACCCGCAATCGTGTTTGATTACCGGCATCACGCCACAGCATTGTCTGGAGCACGGCATTGCGGAGCATGCATTTGCTTCGACCATCGAGCAGGCGTTTTCCACTACCGGTACGATCGGCGTCGGTTACAACACGATTCGTTTCGACGACGAAATCACACGGTTCATGTTCTGGCGTAACCTAATCGATCCGTATGCCAGGGAGTGGCAAAATAGCTGTGGCCGTTGGGACATCCTGGACCTGGTGCGTACGGCCTATGCCCTGCGCCCCGACAATATCGTGTGGCCGCGGCACGAGGACGGACGCCCAAGCTTCAAGCTACAAGACCTTGCAGCAGCAAACGGTCTTGCTCACGAGAGCGCCCATGACGCCCTGTCGGATGTTCGCGCTACAATTGCCTTAGCGCGATTGATCCGCAACTGCCAGCCAAAACTTTTTGATTTCTGCGTCGCGCTGCACAAAAAAGACCGCGTTGCAGAAGAAATTGGCTGGCCGCAGCAACGCCCGTTTCTGCACGTGACAGGAATGGTGCCGGCGGAGCGTGGGTGCATCGCACTGGTATGGCCATTAGCAGTGCATCCAACCAACAGAAACGAGCTGATTGTCTGGGACCTGGCGCATGATCCTTGCGACTTGGCCAAAATGAATGTCGATGAAATCCGGATGCGGATGTTTTCCAAAGCCGACGCCCTGCCGGACGGTCTAACCCGGCTGCCGATCAAAACCATTCACTTGAACAAGTCTCCGGTTGTGATCAGCAACTTGAAAACGCTTTCCCCCGAGAGGGCACTTCTCTGGCAAATCGATCTACCTGCAGCGATCGCGCATGCGCAGTCTGCATCAGTCCATTCACCAGCCGCATCGGTGTGGGAACAGGTGTTTCAGCGCCCGGCTCAGCCGCCAGTCGATATTGACGAAGATTTGTACGGGGCCTTTATCAGCAACGGCGATCGTCGCCACATGGCAGAGTTGCGGGCAATGACCCCGGAGAAACTGGCTGCCGCCACCGTCCGTTGCGATGATCCGAGAATTACCGAGCTGGTTTTCCGATACCGCGCCAGAAACTTTTCCGACACACTCGATACAGCCGATCGCGCACGATGGGATCAGCACCGGAGCGACCGCCTGTTCGATGGCAAAGCAGATGCCCGCACAGTCGACCAGTTGTTCGATCAGATCGACCAGCTATCGGAAAACATAAACGAACAGGGCGAACAGATTTTGGGCGCCCTCTATGATTACGCAGAAATGATTGCACCGGAGCGCGCCTGAATGTCACATACTGACTCCCCCGCTCTACACACCGCCCCCTATGGCACATGGCGGTCGCCCATCACAGCGGAGGCAATTGTCGCCGATACCGTGGGCCTGGACCAGATTGCTGTCGACGGTACCGACATCTACTGGATCGAAGGTCGTGCCAGCGAACAGGGACGATGCGTGCTCATACGTCATCGAAACGGCATCAACGAAGACATGATGCCGGCACCCTGGAATGTGCGCACGCGCGTGCACGAATACGGCGGTGGCGCATACGTGGTGGCTGAGGGTGTGGTGTATTTTTCCAATCTTCTCGATCAGGCCATTTATCGCGCCGACACCTCCTCTGGCCAAGCGGAAAAATTCAGGGCGCCTGTGGCAGTCACTCGTAGCAACGATAGCGGGCGCCGCTTCGCCGATGCTGTGATTGATCACCAGCGTAATCGCCTGATAGCAGTCTGTGAAGACCATGCTGAAACAACCACCGAACCGGCCAATATCATTGTGGCAGTCGATATCGACGGCAAGTGCGCCGATACGGTGTTGGTTGACGGCCATGATTTTTTTGCCTCGCCCAGAGTTAGCCCGGATGGAAAGCAGCTGGCCTGGCTGTCGTGGGACCATCCGGATATGCCTTGGGACGGCACCTCTCTTTGGCTGGCTACGATCGATGCCGATGGCCTGCCGAACGCGCCTCGCCTGATCGCCGGAGGGCGTCGTGAATCCATCTTTCAGCCAGCCTGGTCCCCTTCGGGCGAGTTGCATTTCGTGTCCGATCGTAGCGGTTGGTGGAATCTTTATCGACTGGGTTCGGACAGCGTACAGGCGCTGTGCCCGATGGCAGCGGAATTTGGCCGCGCGCAGTGGAATTTTGGTGTCGCCACCTACGGTTTCGCTCGGGACGGCAACCTACTCTGCACCTACGTTCAAGACGGTAGCTGGCATCTCGCGCGGCTTGACCGGATTACCCTGGCACTTACCCCGATACTTCTACCATTTCGTCACATCAGCGATCTGAAAATCGGCGACGGCTTTGCCGTGTTCATCGGTGGTGCACCGGATATAGCCAGTTGTATCGTGCGTCTTGATCTCAACACCGCTGTCTGGACCATATTGCGCCGTGCAGTCGCATTCGAAGTAGACCAGGCATACCTCTCCACCGCTGAAGCCATCGACTTTCCCACTGCAAATAATCTGAACGCGCATGCGTTTTTCTATGCGCCGCGAAACCGTGATTTCAAAGCCGGCACCGACGAACGTGCGCCTCTTCTCGTGCTCAATCATGGTGGCCCAACTTCTACGGCTAGCCCGACGCTGAACTTCTCCATCCAGTTCTGGACCAGCCGTGGTTTCGCAGTCGTCGACGTGAATTACGGCGGCAGTACCGGCTACGGCCGGGCCTATCGCGAGAGACTTTACGGTCAGTGGGGAGTAGTCGATGTGGAAGATGCGATTTCCGCAGCACGGTTCCTCGTCGAACGCGGCGAAGTGGATGCCGATCGCCTGGTAATTCGCGGTAGTAGCGCCGGCGGTTACACGACATTGGCGGCACTGACGTTTCACGATTACTTCAAGGCTGGCGCAAGCTATTACGGCGTTAGCGACCTCGAGGCGCTGGCACGCGATTGCCACAAATTCGAGTCGCGTTACCTCGACCACCTGATCGGCCCCTATCCAGCAGAGCGAGCCACCTACCAGGCACGTTCGCCGATCCACCATGTCGACCGCCTAGCGGCGCCCCTGGTATTGTTTCAAGGCTTGGAAGACAAAGTAGTACCCCCCAACCAGTCGCAAATGATGTTCGATGCGCTGAACAAGAAAAAATTGCCCGTGGCATATATCACTTTCGCTGGCGAGCAACACGGCTTTCGTCGCGCGCAAAACATCAAACACGCCCTGGAAGCAGAATTCTATTTTTATGCCAGGGTATTTGGCTTTGCCGCAGACGATGCGCCAGTTCTCATCGATATAAAAAATCTCTCCTAGTCGCAATGAAAGAACACAAGAAAATGGAGCAACTTACCTTTCACCTCAATGATGATTATGTTGAACTAAATCAGTTGCTCAAACTGGTAGGGCTTTGTGAGAGTGGTGGCGCAGGAAAAATGCTGGTGGCCTCAGGTGCGGTGGCGGTCGACAACTGCGCCGAGTCGCGCAAGACCTGCAAAATCAGAGCAGGGCAGACAGTACAAGTTGACGGCATCACGATAAGCGTTGTGAAATCTTGATGCCTTAATGCCTTAATGCCTTAATGCCTTGATGTCTTGATATTTTGATATTTTGATGTCCTGATGCCTTAATGTCCTGATGCCTTAATGTCCTGATGCCTTAATGTCCTGATGCCTTAATGGGGGGTGCGGTGTAAAACTTGGACTACTTGGAGGTAGTTCATGTATTCATACGAAGACCGCATTCGAGCAGTTAAGTTGTATTTAAGGCTCGGGAAACGCGCCGCTGCGACCGTTCGGCAGTTGGGT
>Ga0326733_1000025_pt1 | contig 89070 bp, 90 predicted proteins | sample 14_GP2_308_FD_207946 | JGI IMG/M metagenome (GOLD analysis project Ga0326733, IMG submission 207946) | Glacier ice microbial communities from Ngari, Tibet, China - 14_GP2_30.8 | ecosystem: Environmental > Aquatic > Freshwater > Ice > Glacier | place: China: Ngari, Tibet | collected 2018-07-17
GTGTCGATTACAGTAATGTTGATCAACCCGATCGCCATGGAAGAAGGCCTGCGCTTCGCTATTCGTGAAGGCGGTCGTACCGTGGGCGCCGGTGTGGTGGCGAAAATTATTGAGTAAGTATGGCGGTTTAGGTTGGTAAGTGTTTCAAACGTAGGGGCGTAGCTCAATTGGCAGAGCGTCGGTCTCCAAAACCGAAGGTTGGGGGTTCGAGGCCCTCCGCCCCTGCCACCGATTCTGGTCCAGGGGACTGAAAATGGAATTGCATGTCTAATCAGCCCATAGAAACTGTAGGTAATTCAAGCGACAAGTTAAAAGTCGGGTCGGCAATATTTGCGCTTGTGGCAGGCGTGGTCGGTTTCTATTTTTTATCCGATAAGCCGACTTATATACGTGCCAGTGCGCTGCTTGCCGGGATTCTCGTCGCTATTGCGTTGGTATGGACTTCCACATCCGGCCGGGATTTCATCAATTTCTCGAAAGAGGCAGTTCGCGAAACAAAGAAGGTTGTCTGGCCGACGCGTCGTGAAGCATTGCAGATGACGGCAATCGTATTTGCGTTTGTAGTTGTGATGGCCATGTTTTTATGGGGCACGGACAAACTTCTTGAGGTTCTTTTGTATGACCTGATTCTGGGCTGGAAAAAATGACGAATGAAAAATCTCAGGGCGATGTGCAGGATGTATTGGCCGTAGTGGCTGATTCATCGCCCCCAGTAGCTGCTGCATCCAGCAAGAAGCGTTGGTATGTTGTCCACGCCTACTCAGGCATGGAAAAAAGTGTGCAGCGAGCGCTGACGGAGCGTATTGCACGCGCAGGCATGGAAAATCAATTTGGCCAAATTCTCGTGCCAACAGAAGAAGTTATCGAAGTTAAAAACGGGCAAAAATCTGTTACTGAGCGCCGATTTTTTCCGGGATACGTGCTGGTGGAAATGGAAATGACCGATGAGACCTGGCATCTTGTCAAGAATACGAGTAAGGTAACCGGCTTTATTGGCGGCAAGTCAAACAAGCCAACACCAATACCGCCGCATGAAGTCGAAAAAATCATGCAGCAAATGCAGGATGGTGTTGAAAAACCGCGGCCGAAAGTGCTTTACGAAGTTGGCGAGCTTGTGCGAATCAAGGATGGGCCATTCACTGACTTTAACGGTAACGTCGACGAAGTTAATTACGAAAAATCGCGTGTGCGTGTTTCGGTAACAATTTTTGGCCGTGCCACACCGGTTGAGCTCGAATTTGGCCAGGTTGAAAAAGTATAAAGCGCGCGATTAGTATTTTTCAGAAGTTCATCAAGTTGTAGTTTGTAGTTGTCGGCAGGTGCATTAAAACGAGGAGCCACAGTAATACAACATGCGTGCGTGTTGAATGAACCGGCGCTATCACTCACTTTATCAGGAGCCATTCATGGCAAAGAAGATCATTGGTTTTATCAAGCTGCAAGTGCCAGCTGGTAAAGCAACGCCGCAACCGCCAATCGGGCCAGCACTGGGTCAGCGCGGACTCAACATCATGGAATTCTGCAAAGCCTTCAATGCGCAAACCCAAGGTGTAGAGCCGGGCCTACCGATTCCAGTCGTCATTACCGCATTTGCCGACAAGTCTTTCACATTCGTGATGAAGACACCGCCGGCAACGATTTTGATCAAGAAGGCTGCCGGTATTACCAAGGGTTCGGCAAAGCCGCATACCGATAAGGTTGGCAAGATCACGCGCCAGCAAGCCGAAGAAATCGCAACTCAAAAGCGCCCAGATCTGACTGCGGCCGACATGGATTCAGCCATTCGTACGATCGCAGGTTCTGCACGGTCGATGGGCATCACGGTGGAGGGTCTGTAATGGCTAAGCTATCCAAGCGCGTTAAAGCGATCAAGTCGAAGGTTGATCGTACAAAAGCCTATCCATTCGACAATGCAGTTGCATTGGTCAAGGAATGTGCTACGGCAAAATTCAATGAATCGATTGATGTATCGGTACAACTCGGTGTAGACGCAAAGAAATCCGACCAAGTCGTTCGCGGTTCGGTTGTTTTGCCTGCCGGCACCGGCAAGACGGTGCGCGTGGCAGTATTTGCCACTGGTGAAAAAGCCGAGCAGGCAAAAGCTGCCGGTGCTGACATCGTTGGTATGGAAGACTTGGCAGAGCAGATCAAGGCGGGCAACATGCCGTTTGATATCGTTATCGCTTCACCTGACACAATGCGTATTGTTGGCACTTTGGGTCAAATTCTAGGGCCACGTGGCCTGATGCCTAATCCAAAAGTTGGTACCGTCACACCGGACGTGGCAACCGCCGTGAAAAACGCCAAGGCTGGTCAAGTGCAATATCGCACCGACAAAGGCGGCATTATTCATGCAACGATCGGTCGTAAGTCTTTCAGCGATGCAGAACTAAAATCGAACTTGCTGGCACTGATTGAAGCACTGAACAAAGCCAAGCCTACCTCAAGCAAAGGCGTGTACTTAAGAAAAGTATCGATGTCTTCAACGATGGGCACCGGTTTGCGTGTTGACCATCTCAGTTTGGCGGCTTGAGTCCAGCAATTTTTGGCAAAATAGTTTAAGTCCCCTGCGTTTGTTTAACGCGGGGCATATCTTTGGGCTGTCTTTGCATCGGCAACACTGATGGAAGGGCAGACAATCAAAGACCGTTGGGCCGAGAGCAGGCAATTTCTGCTTAAAGATAACAATCGGGTGCATCAACATCCGGTACCCAACGCAGATGGTGTACCCGAACAGGTTTTGTAGTCCGTACCAACGCAGGTTGAACAGTGTCTTGCGCCAGTATTGAACTCCTAACTTCGGACGCCGTGTTCGAACCGATGTGAGGCAAGTAGCCGCTCATGGCTATGTATTGGCTGAGCATCATTTTTGGAGGTTGACCGTGGGTCTCAATCTGAATGACAAAAAGGCCGTTGTCGCCGAAATCTCTGCAAAGGTTGCTTCTGCGCAGACAATCGTCGTGGCCCAGTACCGTGGCATCCAGGTTAGTCACCTGACGCAATTGCGTGCGAAAGCTCGTGCTGAAAGCGTGTACTTGCGTGTATTGAAAAATACACTTGCTCGTCGCGCAGTCGAAGGCACAGTTTTTTCTGGCCTCGCTTCCGAAATGACCGGCCCGTTGATCTACGCGATCTCTGAAGATGCCGTTGCAGCTGCCAAAGTCATGCAAGACTTTGCCAAAGGCAATGACAAGCTGGTTATTCAGGCAGGTAACTATGCAGGCAAGTCGCTTGACAAAGCGGGTGTGTCTGCATTGGCCAGTATTCCAAGCCGTGAAATTTTGCTGGCGCAGCTTTTAGGCATCATGCAAGCACCGGTTTCCGGATTCGCGCGTGCGCTGGCTGCACTTGCAGCGCAAAAAAGTGAAGGGGCAGAACCTGCCGCACCAGCAGAAGCTTCCAGCGAGGTACCTGCAGCGGCTTAAAGGTTTAAAACCGACGTGAAGCGTCAGTACCGATTAAATGTTATTACCGAAAATATTTAGGAGTTTTACATGGCAATTACACAGAACGACATCCTCGAAGCCGTAGGCGCGATGTCGGTAATGGATTTGAACGAGATGGTCAAAGCGTTCGAAGAGAAGTTTGGTGTATCGGCTGCTGCAATGTCCGCAGGCCCTGCTGCAGGCGGTGGTGCTGCTGCGGTTGTGGAAGAGCAAACCGAGTTCACGGTCACCTTGACGGATTTCGGTGCGAACAAGGTTGGCGTCATTAAAGCTGTTCGTGAAATTACTGGCCTGGGCTTGAAAGAAGCCAAGGATTTGGTAGACGGCGCACCTAAGCCAGTAAAAGAAGCTGTGCCGAAGGCTGATGCCGAAGCTGCAAAGAAAAAGCTGGAAGACGCTGGCGCAAAAGCGGAAATCAAGTAATTTCTTTGCATGCGCTGCCATCAGCGCCGGAGTCAAAGCACGAAATCTGTTTTTAAAACGGGTTTGGCTTTGGCTCCTTTGTCGTTTTCAAGTTTTAGACCTACCGAACAATCGATCCAGCAGGTTTCAAGGGCAGACACTTGAGGTCTCACAGATTTTGAAACACGCTTTTATTGTTTGTCGCGTGATTCGCGTCGAGTCCTGAATTGTCTATCCTTCCTGTCACTCACGGAGTGTCCATGCATTACTCATTTACTGAGAAAAAACGCATTCGCAAATCTTTTGCGAAGCGCGCTAACGTTCACAACGTTCCGTTCCTGCTGGCGACCCAGCTCGAGTCCTACCTGGGCTTTTTGCAGCAGGACCGTTCCGTGTCCCAACGCAAGAACGAAGGGTTGCAATCGGCGTTTACATCAATCTTTCCGATTGTGTCGCACAACGGATTTGCCCGTCTGGAGTTTCTCTCCTATGTTTTGGGCGATCCGCCGTTTGATGTCAAGGAGTGCCAACAGCGCGGCTTGACATTTGCTTCCCCGTTGCGCGCCAAGGTGCGGCTGGTGATTCTGGACAAAGAATCGCCCACCAAGCCGGTCGTTAAAGAGATGAAAGAGCAAGAAGTCTATATGGGCGAATTGCCCCTGATGACGACTACCGGCTCATTCGTCATCAACGGTACCGAGCGCGTAATTGTTTCGCAGCTTCACCGCTCGCCCGGCGTGTTCTTTGAACATGACCGTGGCAAGACGCATTCGTCCGGAAAACTGTTGTTTTCTGCACGGATCATCCCATACCGCGGTTCATGGCTCGATTTTGAATTTGATCCGAAAGATATCCTGTTCTTCCGCGTGGATCGCCGCCGCAAAATGCCGGTGACGATCCTGCTCAAGGCAATTGGCATGACCAACGAGCAAATTCTCGCGAATTTCTTCGTTTTTGATAATTTCACGTTGCACGCCGATGGCGCCGAAATGGAATTTGTTGCCGAGCGCCTGCGCGGTGAAGTCGCACGTTTCGACATTAGCGATAAATCTGGCAAAGTGCTCGTCACAAAAGACAAGCGTATCAATGCCAAGAATGTGCGGGAGATCGACGCTGCAGGTATCAAGCAGATTTCTGTGCCTGAGGATTATCTTCTCGGGCGCGTATTGGCAAAAAACATCGTTGATCCAGAAACCGGTGAAGTCGTCGCCAGTGCCAATGATGAGCTGACCGACGACCTGATGGGCAAGTTGCGTGAAGCGGGCATCAAAGCAATCCAGACGCTGTACACCAACGATCTCGACCAGGGCGGCTACATTTCGCAAACCCTGCGTATCGACGATACGGCTGATCAAATGGCGGCAAAAGTGGCCATCTATAGAATGATGCGTCCAGGCGAGCCGCCAACGGAGGATTCGGTAGAAGCTCTGTTCAACGGCCTGTTTTATAACGAAGATCGTTACGACCTATCAGCAGTAGGTCGGATGAAATTTAATCGTCGTATTGGTCGCGACGAACTGACTGGTTTAATGACATTGTCGAATGATGATGTATTAGCTGTCATCAAAATCCTGGTCGAGCTGCGCAATGGCCGTGGTGAAGTCGATGATATTGATCACTTGGGTAATCGTCGTGTGCGCTGTGTCGGCGAGTTGGCGGAAAACCAGTTCCGTGCTGGTTTGGTACGCGTCGAGCGTGCAGTCAAGGAACGTCTTGGTCAAGCCGAAGCCGACAATCTGATGCCACATGATTTGATCAATTCCAAGCCGATCTCGGCAGCAATCCGGGAATTTTTTGGTTCCTCGCAGTTGTCACAGTTCATGGATCAAACCAACCCATTGTCGGAAATTACGCACAAGCGCCGCGTCTCTGCACTCGGGCCTGGCGGCTTGACACGGGAACGTGCCGGCTTTGAAGTGCGTGACGTGCATCCAACCCACTATGGTCGCGTGTGCCCGATTGAAACGCCGGAAGGCCCGAATATCGGCTTGATCAATTCACTCGCGCTTTATGCGCGCTTGAACGAATACGGCTTCCTCGAAACACCGTATCGCAAAGTCAACGATAGCAAGATCACCGCGCAGATCGATTACTTGTCGGCCATTGAAGAAGGCCGCTACATCATCGCTCAGGCAAACGCCACGATTAGTGAGGCAGGCAAGTTGTCGGATGAATTGGTATCGGCGCGTGAAGCGGGCGAAACCATTCTTGTGTCGCCGGAGCGTGTGCAATATATGGACGTGGCGCCAGGCCAGATTGTATCGGTTGCTGCATCGCTGATTCCATTTCTGGAACACGACGATGCGAACCGTGCATTGATGGGTGCAAACATGCAGCGCCAGGCGGTTCCCTGCTTGCGGCCTGAGAAAGCTCTCGTCGGTACGGGTATCGAACGTACCGTTGCGGTGGATTCCGGTACAACTGTGCAAGCGTTGCGTGGCGGCGTCGTCGACTACATCGATGCAGGTCGCGTGGTGATTCGGGTAAATGACGACGAAGCGCTGGCTGGTGAAGTCGGTGTGGATATCTACAACCTCATCAAGTACACCCGTTCGAACCAGAACACCAACATCAATCAGCGCCCGATCGTCAAGGTCGGCGACCGGGTTGCCAAGCATGACGTGATTGCCGATGGCGCATCGACTGACCTGGGCGAACTCGCTTTGGGCCAAAACATGTTGGTGGCGTTCATGCCCTGGAATGGCTACAACTTCGAAGATTCGATTTTGATTTCCGAAAAAGTAGTCGCCGACGATCGCTACACGTCGATTCACATCGAAGAATTGTCGGTGGTAGCCCGTGACACCAAGCTGGGCGCGGAAGAAATTACCCGTGATATCTCCAATCTGGCTGAAAACCAACTGGCACGTTTGGACGAGTCGGGCATCGTGTATATCGGTGCTGAAGTCGAAGCCGGCGACACACTCGTTGGTAAGGTTACGCCAAAAGGTGAAACCCAACTGACACCGGAAGAGAAACTGCTGCGCGCAATCTTCGGTGAAAAAGCATCGGATGTGAAAGATACATCCTTGCGGGTTCCATCCGGCATGATTGGCACCGTGATTGACGTGCAAGTATTCACCCGCGAAGGCATCGTGCGTGACAAACGCGCACAACAAATCATCGATGACGAGTTAAAGCGCTACCGTCTGGATTTGAATGATCAATTGCGTATCGTCGAAGGTGATGCATTCCAACGTCTTGAAAAAATGTTGAATGGCAAAGTCGTCAATGGTGGTCCGAAGAAGATCATGAAGGGTACAAAGATCACGTCTGAGTATCTGGCAGATTTGGATAGATACCATTGGTTCGATATTCGCCCTGCCGACGAGGATGCAGCCAATGCCTTGGAAGCGATCAAGGAATCGATTGCGGAAAAGCGCCATCAGTTTGATCTGGCGTTTGAAGAGAAACGTAAGAAGCTCACGCAAGGTGATGAATTGCCGCCAGGCGTACAGAAAATGGTTAAGGTCTACCTGGCTGTAAAGCGTCGCTTGCAGCCGGGTGACAAAATGGCCGGACGGCACGGTAACAAAGGTGTGGTTTCGCGCATTGTGCCGGTAGAAGACATGCCTTACATGGCAGATGGCACGCCAGCGGACATCGTGTTGAATCCATTGGGCGTGCCGTCACGGATGAACGTTGGCCAGGTGTTGGAAGTGCACTTGGGCTGGGCAGCTAAAGGCTTGGGCTTGCGAATCGGCGAAATGCTGAAAGCACAAGCCAAGGCAGCAGAAATGCGTCAATTCCTGACCGTGATCTATAACGAATCGGGCAAGAGCGAAGATCTGGAAAGCTTCTCGGACGATGAAATCCTGGCATTGGCAGACAACCTGAAGCATGGCGTGCCGTTTGCCACACCGGTGTTCGATGGCGCCAACGAAGGTGAAATCCATCGTATGCTTGACCTGGCTTATCCCGAGGCAATTGCCAAGCAGTTGGGCATGACGCCTTCAAAAAACCAGGTCACGATGTACGATGGCCGTACCGGCGAAGCATTCGAGCGCTCGGTAACCGTCGGCTACATGCATGTGCTCAAGCTCCATCATTTGGTGGACGACAAGATGCATGCGCGTTCTACCGGGCCTTACTCGTTGGTGACGCAACAACCACTGGGCGGTAAAGCACAGTTCGGTGGTCAGCGTTTTGGTGAGATGGAAGTGTGGGCACTGGAAGCCTACGGCGCATCGTATGTTCTCCAGGAAATGCTTACTGTTAAGTCAGATGACGTCAACGGCCGAACCAAGGTGTACGAGAATCTGGTCAAGGGCGACCACGTTATCGATGCAGGCATGCCTGAGTCGTTTAACGTGTTGGTCAAAGAAATCCGTTCACTTGGGATCGATATCGATCTTGAGCGCGACTAATCGTTGTTCTTTGTTGATTCTGCATTGAGTTTGCGTTGAATTTCGGAGCCGGCTATTTGTAGCCGGTTTCCGAAAGGTTTCCGACACTCGGTTATACTCGTGTGTTGTTCTAAAAATCGACCGTAATTAGTAAAAAATCAACAAAATCAGATGCTTACATGACAGCCTGGAATGGCAATAAGTTATGGTTAGCAAATAAAAGCACCGTATAAAAATAGCAGCAATAATCAATACGTAGTCTGGAATGATTGGTTCGTACCCGGTAATGACGGAACCTCGCTTTTAAAAGGCTTGGCTCTCCCGTTATTGCGATCAGGGTCATCGAGCGCGCCGGTCATACCGCTTCGTATCCTCAGTCGTAATCTGCTAAAAACTGCTTCAAGCGTTTTTATGCCAACTGGAGTGATACATGAAAGCACTGCTCGATCTATTCAAGCAAGTTCAGCAAAACGAACAATTCGACGCGATCAAAATCGGTCTGGCGTCCCCTGAAAAAATCCGTTCATGGTCCTACGGCGAAGTTCGCAAGCCGGAAACCATTAACTATCGTACGTTCAAGCCTGAGCGTGATGGATTGTTTTGCGCCAAAATTTTCGGCCCGATTAAAGATTACGAATGCCTCTGCGGCAAGTACAAGCGCTTGAAGCACCGTGGTGTGATCTGCGAAAAATGCGGCGTTGAAGTGACGTTGGCCAAAGTAAGACGTGAGCGCATGGGCCATATTGAGCTGGCTTCGCCGACTGCCCATATCTGGTTCCTGAAATCATTGCCATCCCGTCTGGGCATGGTGTTGGACATGACATTGCGGGATATCGAGCGCGTGCTGTATTTCGAAGCCTACGTCGTGACCGATCCTGGTATGACTCCGCTGAAGAAATGCCAGATCATGTCGGAAGACGATTACGCCGCCAAGTATGAAGAATACGGCGACGATTTCACTGCATTCATGGGTGCCGAAGGCATCCGTGAACTGCTGCGCTCGATCGATATCGACCGCGATGCTGAGATGCTGCGCGTTGAGCTGAAAGAGTCGAAGTCCGAAGCAAAGATCAAGAAATATGCCAAGCGCTTAAAAGTGCTGGAGGCATTCCAGCGCTCCGGCATCAAGCCGGATTGGATGATCATGGAAGTGCTGCCGGTGCTGCCACCGGAGCTGCGTCCATTGGTGCCACTGGACGGCGGTCGCTTCGCTACCTCTGATCTGAACGATTTATATCGCCGCGTCATTAACCGTAATAACCGCCTGAAGCGCTTGATGGAGTTGCGCGCACCGGAAATTATTACCCGCAATGAAAAGCGGATGCTGCAAGAAGCAGTCGATTCGCTGCTCGACAACGGTCGTCGCGGCAAGGCAATGACTGGCGCCAACAAGCGTCCGCTCAAGTCCCTAGCCGAAATGATCAAAGGTAAGGGTGGTCGTTTCCGTCAGAATTTGCTGGGCAAGCGTGTCGATTACTCTGGCCGTTCCGTTATCGTCGTCGGTCCGCAACTGAAGCTGCACCAATGCGGTTTGCCGAAATTGATGGCGCTCGAATTGTTCAAGCCATTTATCTTCAACAAGCTCGAATTGATGGGCTTGGCTACTACTATCAAGGCAGCGAAAAAGCTCGTCGAGATTCAAGAACCGGTTGTCTGGGATATTTTGGAAGACGTGATCCGCGAACACCCGGTCATGCTTAACCGTGCGCCGACGTTGCATCGCCTGGGTATTCAGGCGTTCGAGCCGGTCTTGATCGAAGGCAAGGCAATCCAGTTGCACCCGCTGGTTTGCGCAGCCTTTAATGCCGACTTCGACGGTGACCAGATGGCGGTCCACGTACCACTATCGATTGAAGCGCAGATGGAAGCCCGCACGTTGATGCTGGCGTCGAACAACATCTTGTTCCCATCAAACGGCGAGCCATCGATCGTACCATCCCAGGATATCGTCCTGGGCTTGTATTACGCCACCCGTGAAAAAATCAACGGCAAGGGCGAGGGCATGATGTTCCCGGATGTGTCGGAAGTCATTCGTGCCTACGATAACAAGGAAGTTGAGCTTACTACCCGTGTCACGGTTCGCATCACGGAGTATCCGAAGGATGCCGAGACCGGCGAATTCGTCAAGACCGTCAAGCGTTATGAAACGACGATCGGCCGGGCCATCCTGTCGGAAATCCTGCCTAAAGGATTGCCGTTCAGCGTTTTGAATCGCGCTTTGAAGAAGAAGGAAATCTCAAAACTCATCAACACGTCGTTCCGTAAGTGCGGTCTGCGTGCAACCGTCGTATTTGCCGATCAGTTGATGCAGTCCGGTTTCCGCCTGGCCACGCGTGCCGGTATTTCAATTTGCGTCGACGATATGCTGGTGCCGCCGCAAAAAGTCACGATCATTGCCACCGCCGAGCATGAAGTCAAGCAGATCGAGCAGCAGTATTCATCCGGCTTAGTAACCGCTGGCGAGCGTTATAACAAGGTTGTCGATATCTGGGGCAAGGCTGGCGATGACGTCGGCAAGGCTATGATGGATCAGCTGAAGGTGGAAGATGTCGTCAAGCGCGACGGCACTACCTCAACTCAAGAATCTTTCAATGCCATCTACATGATGGCGGACTCCGGTGCGCGCGGTTCGGCTGCCCAGATTCGTCAACTGGCCGGTATGCGTGGCTTGATGGCCAAGCCGGACGGCTCGATTATTGAAACTCCGATTACCGCCAACTTCCGGGAAGGCCTCAATGTGTTGCAGTACTTCATTTCTACGCACGGCGCCCGTAAAGGTCTGGCCGATACTGCCCTTAAAACCGCAAATTCGGGCTACCTCACACGTCGGCTGGTCGACGTGACGCAGGATCTGGTTGTAATCGAGGATGATTGCGGCACGGCCAACGGCGCATCCATGAAGGCGCTGGTTGAAGGTGGTGAAGTCATCGAAGCCCTGCGCGACCGTATTTTGGGCCGCGTCGCTGCCAACGACATTATCAATCCTGAAACGCAGGCAACTTTATTTGACTCCGGCTTCCTCCTGGATGAAGACGCAGTTGAAGAAATCGAGCGTCTGGGTATCGACGAAGTCAAGGTGCGTACGCCTCTGACCTGTGACACCCGCTACGGCTTGTGCGGCATGTGCTACGGCCGTGACTTGGGCCGCGGTGTGTTGGTCAACTCGGGTGAGGCAGTGGGCGTTATTGCTGCGCAATCGATTGGTGAGCCTGGAACGCAGTTGACGATGCGTACCTTCCATATCGGTGGTGCTGCCTCACGTGCTGCGGTTGCGTCGTCGGTTGAAGCTAAGTCAAACGGCACGGTGCGCTTTACAGCAACTATGCGTTACGTAACGAATGGCAAGGGTGGCCAAATTGTTATTTCCCGCTCGGGCGAAGTGTTGATCACAGACGACCATGGCCGTGAACGTGAGCGTCACAAGGTGCCATATGGCGCAACCTTAATCGTTCAAGATGGTTTGTTGATCAAAGCAGGCACGGCGTTGGCAACATGGGATCCGCTGACTCGTCCGATCATCACTGAGTACGCCGGCACCGTGCGTTTTGAGAATGTCGAGGAAGGCTCCACCGTTGCTCGTCAGGTTGACGATGTCACCGGCCTGTCGACTTTGGTGGTAATCGATGCCAAGCGCCGTGGCTCGGTAACCAAGACAGTGCGTCCGCAAGTCAAGCTCCTTAACGAGCAAGGCGAGGAAGTCAAAATCGCCGGAACCGAACACGCCGTGACAATCGGTTTCCAGGTTGGCGCGTTGATTACCGTGAAAGATGGTCAGCAAGTGTCGGTCGGTGAAGTGCTGGCGCGTATTCCAACGGAGTCGCAAAAGACACGCGACATTACCGGCGGCTTGCCGCGGGTAGCCGAATTGTTCGAGGCACGTTCACCGAAAGATGCAGGCATGCTGGCAGAAGTCACCGGCACAGTTGCATTCGGCAAGGAAACCAAAGGCAAGCAACGTCTTGAGATCACTGACATGGACGGCGCCAAGCACGAGTTCTTGATCACCAAGGACAAGCAGGTATTGGTGCACGACGGCCAGGTCGTCAACAAGGGCGAGATGATCGTCGACGGGCCTGCCGACCCGCAAGATATTTTGCGTCTGCTGGGTATCGAAGCATTGGCTCGTTACATTGTTGACGAAGTCCAGGACGTCTACCGTTTGCAAGGTGTGAAGATCAACGACAAGCATATCGAAGTGATCGTGCGCCAGATGTTGCGGCGTGTGCAGATCGTCGATGCCGGCGATGCGAACTACATTGTCGGTGAGCAGGTAGAACGCTCCGAATTGCTTGATGAAAACGATATAGTCATTGCCGATGGCAAGATCCCCGCGACTTACGAAAATATTTTGTTGGGTATCACCAAAGCATCCTTGTCGACGGACTCGTTCATCTCTGCAGCGTCCTTCCAGGAAACAACACGTGTACTCACCGAAGCTGCCATTATGGGCAAGCGAGACGGTTTGCGTGGCTTGAAGGAAAACGTGATTGTCGGTCGTTTGATCCCGGCCGGCACCGGTCTTGCATTCCATCGTGCCCGCAAGGAGAAAGAGACATGGGAAGCCGACGAGCGCACTGCATTGCTGCAATCGGAAAAAGCAGCGCGTATTGCAGCGGCTGAAGCTGAAATGGCAGAAACGCCGCTTTCAATCGATAGCGACCTGTAATTGCAGTCTTCAAAGCTTACTTCTGGTTGAGGCATTCGGCGCCGGATGGATAATCTGGCGCCGTTTTCATAAATTCCGGGTTGACGTCGTGCAAACATGCGGCTATACTCGCGAGTTCTCGATTTTAAGCGTCCATTAAAAATCGAAGGCACTACAGTGTTCTCGGCGCCGGACAACCGTTTTCGGCGCTTTTTTATCAATGTCATAATTTTGTTGGATTCAAACGATGCCAACCATCAATCAACTCATTCGTAGCCCGCGCCGGTCTGCGAAAGTGAAAAGCAAGTCCCCAGCGCTGGAAAACAGCCCACAGAAACGCGGCGTTTGCACACGCGTCTACACAACGACGCCAAAAAAGCCGAACTCCGCCTTGCGCAAAGTTGCCAAGGTACGTTTGACGACTGGTTTTGAAGTCATTTCCTACATCGGCGGTGAAGGCCACAATCTTCAAGAGCACAGCGTTGTATTGCTGCGCGGCGGCCGCGTCAAGGATTTGCCGGGTGTGCGCTACCACATGGTGCGTGGTGCCCTGGATACGCAGGGTGTGAAAGACCGGAAGCAGTCGCGCTCGAAATATGGTACGAAAAAAGCAAAAGCCGGTAAAAAATAAGTGCGTTAGGTGTCGGCCCCGAATGGGTTGAGTAAGTGGCAGGTTTAAAGGCTTGCCGCGAATGCGCATGCAATTATGTTGCCATTCAACTGAAGATAAAAAGGAAGTAAAATGCCACGTCGTCGCGAAGTCCCTAAACGGGATATCCTCCCAGATCCAAAATTCGGCAATGTTGATGTTGCGAAATTCGTCAACGTCTTGATGTTATCGGGCAAGAAATCGATCGCTGAAAGCATCATTTACGGTGCTTTCGAGCATATCCAGACGAAATCCGGCAAAGATCCGCTGGAAGTGTTTGCTGCTGCAATTAGCAATTGCAAGCCGATGGTTGAAGTAAAGTCCCGTCGTGTTGGTGGCGCAAACTACCAAGTGCCTGTTGAAGTGCGGCCTGTACGTCGCATGGCGCTATCAATGCGTTGGTTGCGTGAAGCAGCTAACAAGCGTAGTGAAAAATCGATGCCACAACGTTTGGGTGGCGAATTAATCGAGGCGGCTGAAGGTCGTGGTGGTGCAATGAAAAAGCGCGATGAGGTGCACCGTATGGCAGATGCAAATAAAGCGTTTTCCCATTTCCGTTTCTAAGATAACAGTAAGAGTCGCATACAAGTATCGAGCTAACGGCGGGCGATGGAAACCTTTCCATTATCCGCTGCTCCACGAAAGCAGTCTGTTCAGGACCGGGCACATTTTTCTAAAGAAAGTGGCGCTCGGTTTTGTACATTAAACGAGTTTAGGATTAACTATGGCCCGCAAGACCCCAATTGAGCGTTATCGCAACATCGGCATTTCTGCCCACATCGATGCTGGTAAGACGACGACTACCGAGCGCGTATTGTTCTACACCGGTGTCAATCACAAGATTGGTGAAGTGCATGACGGCGCCGCCACGATGGACTGGATGGAGCAGGAACAAGAGCGTGGCATCACAATCACCTCGGCGGCAACTACCTGTTTCTGGAAGGGCATGGCAAACAATTTTCCCGAGCACCACATCAACATCATTGATACACCAGGCCACGTAGATTTCACGATCGAGGTCGAGCGTTCCATGCGTGTGCTTGATGGCGCGTGCATGGTTTATTGCGCTGTGGGTGGCGTGCAGCCACAATCGGAAACCGTCTGGCGCCAAGCAAATAAATACGGTGTGCCACGTCTGGCATTTGTCAACAAGATGGATCGCACTGGCGCGAATTTTTTCAAGGTCTACGACCAGATGCGTGCGCGCTTGAAGGCCAATCCAATTCCGCTGCAAATTCCAATCGGCGCTGAAGAAAATTTTCTCGGTGTTGTCGACCTTGTAAAGATGAAAGCTATCTACTGGGATGACGCCTCCCAAGGCATGAAATTTGATTACCGTGAAATTCCAGCAGAGTTGCTGGAACAAGCAAAAGAATGGCGTGAAAAAATGGTTGAGGCGGCTGCTGAAGCCACTGAAGAACTGATGAATAAATATCTTGAGGAAGGCGACCTCACAGAAGCTGAAATCAAGATGGCACTACGTATGCGTACCATCGCTGCAGAGATCGTGCCGATGATGTGCGGCACCGCGTTTAAAAACAAGGGTGTACAAGCCATGCTCGACGGCGTGATTGAATACCTGCCTTCGCCAGCGGATATTCCACCTGTCAAAGGCTTGAATGAAGACGATGAGCCGACCGAGCGTAAGGCAGAGGATACTGAGAAATTTGCGGCGTTAGCTTTTAAAATCATGACTGACCCGTTCGTCGGCCAGCTGATCTTTTTCCGGGTGTATTCCGGCACGATTAAATCAGGCGACACGGTATTTAATCCTGTGAAAAACAAGAAAGAGCGCCTCGGTCGGATTTTGCAGATGCACGCAAACCAGCGTGAAGAGATCAAGGAAGTTCACGCAGGCGATATCGCTGCAGCCGTTGGCCTGAAAGATGCAACGACCGGCGAAACGTTGTGTGATCCTGGGTCGATCATCACATTGGAGCGCATGGTATTTCCTGAGCCGGTGATTTCGCAGGCAGTTGAGCCGAAAACTAAGGTTGACCAAGAAAAAATGGGCTTGGCGCTGAACCGCCTGGCACAGGAAGATCCATCGTTCCGGGTCAAAACAGATGAGGAATCCGGCCAGACAATCATTGGCGGCATGGGTGAATTGCACCTTGAAATTATTGTTGACCGTATGCGCCGCGAGTTTGGTGTCGAAGCAACCGTTGGTAAGCCACAGGTTGCCTATCGCGAAACAATCCGCAAAGTTTGTGAAGAAATCGAAGGTAAATTTGTCAAGCAGTCTGGTGGTCGTGGCCAGTACGGTCACGTTGTATTGAAAATTGAGCCGCAAGAGCCAGGCAAGGGTTTTGAGTTCATCGATGCGATCAAAGGTGGCACGGTGCCACGCGAATACATTCCCGCTGTCGAAAAAGGCGTGCGCGAAACCCTGACCTCGGGCGTGATGGCGGGCTATCCAGTAGTCGACGTCAAAGTCACGCTGTTCTTCGGTTCGTACCATGACGTTGACTCAAACGAAAATGCATTCCGTATGGCAGCTTCGATGGCATTTAAAGACGGTTGCCGTAAGGCATCGCCGGTTATCCTTGAGCCGATGATGGCCGTGGAAGTCGAAACGCCGGAAGATTATGCTGGCACCGTAATGGGTGACTTGTCGTCACGTCGTGGCATGGTTCAGGGTATGGATGAAATTGCCGGCGGTGGTGGCAAGATCATTAAGGCTGAGGTGCCGCTATCTGAAATGTTTGGTTACTCCACATCGTTGCGTTCTGCCACTCAAGGGCGTGCAACGTACACAATGGAATTTAAGCATTATTCGGAAGCGCCAAAAAATGTGACGGAAGCAATTGTTAGTTCGAAAAGCAAATAAATTTCTATTAATTCAATCGTTCTTTTTGAAGGAAAAATAAGATGGCAAAGAGTAAATTCGAGCGCACGAAGCCGCACGTCAATGTAGGCACGATTGGTCACGTAGACCATGGCAAGACGACGTTGACGGCGGCCATTGCGACGGTATTGTCGAAGAAATTTGGTGGTGAGGCCAAGGCATACGACCAGATTGACGCAGCACCGGAAGAGAAGGCGCGCGGCATTACGATTAACACCGCCCACGTAGAATACGAGACAGGCAACCGCCACTACGCCCACGTAGACTGCCCGGGCCATGCCGACTACGTCAAAAACATGATCACTGGTGCAGCCCAGATGGACGGCGCCATTTTGGTGTGTTCCGCCGCAGACGGCCCAATGCCCCAAACCCGTGAGCACATTTTGCTTGCCCGTCAGGTTGGTGTTCCCTACATCATCGTATTTCTCAACAAATGCGACATGGTCGACGATGCCGAATTGCTCGAACTCGTCGAAATGGAAGTGCGTGAGTTGCTCTCCAAATACGAATTTCCAGGCGACGACCTCCCCATCATTCAAGGGTCGGCCAAGTTAGCCTTGGAGGGCGACAAAGGTCCCCTTGGAGAAGAAGCCATCATGAAGTTGGCCGACGCTCTCGACACCTACATCCCCACGCCAGAGCGCGCCATAGACGGCGCCTTTCTGTTGCCAGTCGAAGACGTCTTCTCCATCTCCGGTCGCGGCACTGTTGTCACGGGTCGTATTGAGCGCGGCATCGTCAAGGTCGGTGAAGAACTCGAAATCATCGGCATTCGCGACACCCAGAAGACGACCTGCACCGGTGTAGAAATGTTCAGGAAGCTGCTCGACCAAGGTCAAGCAGGCGACAACGTTGGCGTACTGCTACGCGGCACCAAGCGTGAAGACGTCGAGCGCGGCCAAGTCTTGGCCAAGCCAGGCTCGATCAAGCCGCACAAGCATTTCACGGGCGAGATCTACGTATTGTCCAAAGACGAAGGTGGTCGTCACACCCCGTTCTTCAACAACTACCGTCCGCAATTTTACTTCCGCACCACCGACGTCACAGGCTCGATTGAGCTGCCCAAAGACAAAGAAATGGTCATGCCGGGTGACAACGTGTCGATTACAGTAATGTTGATCAACCCGATCGCCATGGAAGAAGGCCTGCGCTTCGCTATTCGTGAAGGCGGTCGTACCGTGGGCGCCGGTGTGGTGGCGAAAATTATTGAGTAAGTAATTTGGGTGAGCAGTTCTTTCGACAGTATTTGAAGGACTTGTTAACGCAGTAATGAGTGTATTAAACAATGCACTAACAAATCGTAGTAATCGCTCTTTTTCTAAAAACGCCACGGGTGACATATCACCTGTGGCTTGTTCTTTCAAAGGCAAGTCATGTCTACAGCAGCAAATCAGCAGCAATCCCAAAAAGCAGCGCAGAACGTCAAAGCTGCTCAAAGTCAAAAAATTCGTATTCGTCTAAAAACATTTGATTACCGGCTTGCAGATCAATCCGCACTAGAAATAGTTGAAACGGCAAAGCGTACCGGTGCAGTAGTGCGTGGCCCTGTGCCACTGCCAACACGTATCCAGCGCTTCGATATCTTGCGTTCACCGCACGTAAATAAAACATCGCGTGATCAGTTCGAGATTCGCACACACGTGCGCCTAATTGACATCGTAGATCCAACTGACAAAACAGTTGATGCACTAATGAAGCTTGATTTGCCAGCCGGCGTTGATGTCGAAATTAAGCTGCAATAAGATTAAGCAGTTTTTTAAATGATTGTTATTTAGTAGGCACATACCACAACTAACAGTTGTGGTGGGCAGCTCTACACGTTATAATCGCCGGCTTCGGTCAGCGTGCGTACGGAATTTTCCTGTCGACACTTGCCAAATACAGTTGTTTGTACAGTTTTCAAATATCAGCCCTGCCCAATCGTAGGCGGGAATGGAGAAAAAAGTGAACCAAGACCAAGATCAAGGCCATAGTCAGGGCCTGGTTGGTCGCAAGGTTGGCATGATGCGTATTTTTACAGATGAGGGGGACTCTGTTCCCGTTACTGTAGTAGACGTCTCAAACAATCGTGTGACGCAAATCAAAACGCCAGAGACAGACGGTTATGCCGCTGTTCAGGTGTCATTCGGTCACCGGCGTGCTTCGCGCGTTAACAAAGCATCGGCCGGGCATCATGCGAAAGCAGGCGTAGAAGCCGGCACCGCCCTCGTAGAATTTCGCGTTTCCGCTGAGCGTGCTAGCGCCCTGAAGTTGGGTGACCACATCGCCGCAACGCTGTTCGAGGTTGGCCAGAAAGTGGATGTCCAAGGCATTTCCATAGGTAAGGGCTACGCTGGTGTAATCAAGCGTTACAACTTCAGCTCTGGTCGTGCAACGCATGGTAACTCCCGCTCGCACAATGTGCCGGGTTCAATCGGCATGGCGCAGGACCCAGGCCGCGTGTTCCCAGGTAAGCGTATGACCGGCCACATGGGCGACGTCACAGTTACTACACAGAATCTGGAAATAGCACGTGTTGATACAGAGCGCCAACTGTTGCTCGTTAAGGGCGCGGTTCCTGGTGCCAAGAATGGTCAAGTGATCATTTCCCCGGCTATCAAAACAAAAGCCAAGAAGGGGGGCTAAGCAATGGAACTCAAGCTCCTAAATGACCAAGGCCAGTCTGCTTCGAATGTTGCTGCGCCGGACACAATTTTCGGTCGCGATTATAACGAGGCGTTGATTCATCAGGTTGTCGTTGCCTATCAGGCGAATGCTCGTAGCGGCAATAGCAAGCAAAAAAATCGTGAGGAAGTGCATCACACGACTAAAAAGCCATGGCGCCAAAAAGGCACAGGCCGAGCCCGTGCCGGTATGTCATCCTCGCCGTTGTGGCGTGGAGGTGGTCGCATTTTTCCAAACTCGCCTGACCAAAATTACACGCACAAAGTTAATAAGAAAATGTATCGCGCGGGTGTCTGCTCAATACTTTCGCAACTGGCGCGTGAAGGTCGCATTTCTATTATTGAAGACCTTGTGGTCGATGCGCCAAAAACAAAATTGTTGTCCCAAAAATTGAAAGACATGGGTCTCGATTCAGTGTTAATCATTACAGATAACATTGATGAAAATCTTGATCTGGCGTCGCGTAATTTGCCACACGTGTTGGTAGTTGAGCCGCGTCATGCAGACCCCGTATCGCTGGTGTATTACAAAAAGATTGTCATCACCAAACAGGCACTGGTAAAGATTGAGGAGATGCTGGCATGAGCGCGACGCAAAAGCATAGCGAAGAACGCTTAATGAAAGTACTGCTAGCCCCTGTAATTTCCGAGAAGGCGACGTTTGTTGCGGAAAAAAACGAGCAAGTCGTTTTTCTTGTAATGCCAGACGCAACCAAACTCGAAATTAAAGCGGCTGTTGAAATGCTGTTTAAGGTTCAGGTCGAATCTGTTCAGGTAGCTAATCGTATGGGTAAGAAAAAGCGGTCGGGCAAATTTAATGGCCGTCGCAATCATACGCGCCGTGCATTTGTTTGCCTGCAACCTGGTCAAGAAATTAGCTTCACAGAGGAGGCTAAATAATGGCGCTCGTTAAAGTCAAGCCGACCTCGCCAGGCCGCCGTGGCATGGTCAAGGTAGTTACGCCGGATTTATATAAGGGCCGCCCGTTTGCACGGCTAATCGAGGCGCAATCGAAGAGTGCTGGCCGCAACAACAACGGTCACATTACAACCCGTCATATCGGTGGTGGTCATAAGCAGCACTATCGCATGGTTGATTTCAAGCGTACGAAAGACGGCATTGCTGCCAAGGTCGAGCGTATTGAATATGACCCTAACCGCACCGCTAACATTGCGCTGCTGTGTTATGCCGATGGTGAGCGCCAGTACATCATTGCCACTAAAGGTCTCGCTGTTGGCGACCAACTGATGAACGGTTCGGAAGCGCCCATTAAATCGGGCAACTGCCTGCCAATCAGGAATATTCCGGTTGGCACGATCATGCATTGTGTGGAAATGCTACCGGGTAAGGGCGCACAAATGGCGCGCACTGCTGGTGCGGGCGTGGTGTTGATGGCGCGTGAGGGTACATACGCTCAAGTGCGTTTGCGCTCAGGTGAAGTGCGTCGCGTGCATATTGAATGCCGTGCAACCGTGGGTGAAGTAGGCAATGCAGAACATAGCCTGCGCAAGATTGGCAAAGCTGGTGCAATGCGTTGGCGTGGTGTTCGTCCTACTGTTCGTGGCGTGGTCATGAATCCAGTGGACCACCCTCATGGTGGTGGCGAAGGTAAGACCGCAGCCGGTCGGCATCCAGTGTCGCCATGGGGTCAGCAGACTAAAGGCAAGAAGACGCGCCGCAACAAGCGTACGACTTCTATGATTGTCTCCCGGCGTGGCAAGAAATAAGGAATAGCACATGACACGTTCACTAAAAAAAGGGCCGTTTTGCGACGGCTACTTAGTAGCAAAAGTCGAAAAAGCGCAAGCCAATAAAGACAAAAAGCCCATTAAAACCTGGTCCCGTCGCTCGACGATTATGCCGGATTTTATTGGCCTGACCATTGCCGTGCACAACGGTAAACAGCACATTCCGGTATATGTGTCGGAAAACATGGTTGGTCATAAGCTCGGCGAATTCGCGTTGACCCGTACGTTTAAGGGACACGCCGCCGACAAGAAGGCAAAGAAATAAGGTCCAATGATGGAAACTAAAGCTTCCCTGCGTGGTGTGCGCCTTTCTGCCCAAAAAGGGCGTTTAGTTGCAGACCTGATCCGCGGCAAAAAAGTTGATCAAGCTCTTAATATTTTACAATTCAGCCCAAAAAAAGGGGCGGTTATTATCAAGCGAGTTTTGGAATCGGCGATTGCTAATGCTGAGCATAACGATGGTGCCGATATTGATGAATTGAAAATAACGACGATTTACGTCGAAAAAGGTTCGGTTCTTAAGCGCTTTACGGCACGTGCAAAAGGCCGTGGCGATCGTATTTCAAAACAATCCTGTCACATATACGTGACTGTCGGAAACTAAGGGGTCAAGATGGGTCAGAAGATACATCCTACCGGTTTTCGTCTTTCAGTCACGCGCAACTGGGGCTCACGTTGGTACGCTGGCAATAATAATTTTGCCACCATGCTCAACGAAGACCTTAAGGTGCGCGCGTATCTAAAGACAAAGCTGAAAAATGCTTCGGTTGGTCGTGTGGTTATTGAGCGACCGGCTAAGAATGCACGTATCACAATCTATAGCTCACGACCTGGTGTTGTAATTGGCAAAAAAGGCGAAGATATAGAAGTATTGAAGTCGGCGTTAGCAAAGATGATGGGCGTGCCGGTACATGTCAATATCGAAGAAATTCGCAAGCCAGAAACCGATGCGCAGCTGATTGCAGCATCCATTGCACAGCAGTTGGAAAAGCGGATTATGTTCCGTCGTGCGATGAAGCGTGCAATGCAAAATGCAATGCGCCTTGGTGCATTAGGCATCAAAATTATGTCGTCTGGTCGTTTGAATGGGATTGAGATTGCTCGTAAAGAATGGTATCGCGAAGGTCGCGTGCCATTACACACCTTGCGCGCCGATATCGACTACGGATTCGAAGAAGCTTTGACGACCTACGGCATTATTGGCATCAAAGTTTGGGTGTACAAAGGAGATCGTTTGGCTAGCGGAGAAGCACCAACGCTGCCAGATGTCGCAGATGATGCACGCCGCCGTCCGCCACGTCGCGATGATGGTAAGCCGGGCGCGAGTCGTCCACGCACGGCACGTCCTGAAGGTGCTTCACCCGCCGCAGGCGCGCCGGGTGTTGGGCCAGCTGCGAAACGCGTTCGCGCCAAGAAGCCGGATGGTGTCGCCGATGGCGCTGCTACGCCAGCTGTGAAAGCAGGAGAATAACAATGCTGCAACCAGCACGTAGAAAATACCGCAAGGAACAGAAGGGCCGTAACAAGGGAATTTCCCATGCGCGCGGTACGGCAGTTTCGTTTGGAGAATTTGGCCTTAAAGCTATCGGCCGTGGCCGTATCACGGCGCGCCAGATCGAGGCAGCACGACGAGCCATGACTCGTCACATTAAGCGGGGCGGGAGAATCTGGATCCGCATATTTCCAGATAAGCCAATTTCGCAAAAGCCGGCCGAAGTTCGCATGGGTAACGGTAAAGGTAATCCAGAGTACTATGTTGCGGAAATTCAGCCTGGCAAGATGTTGTATGAAATGGATGGCGTTGACGAAACATTGGCTCGGGAAGCATTCCGACTTGCCGCTGCTAAGCTACCGCTTTTGACGACGTTCGTTGTGCGACAAGTTGGTCAATAAGGAAGCGAAAATGAATGCATCAGAACTCCGCGGCAAAGACGCAGCGGCGCTAACTGTAGAACTTAAGGATTTGCTCAAGGCACAGTTTGGTCTGCGCATGCAAATTGCAACGCAACAGCTCAACAACACGTCACAGCTGAAAAAAGTCCGGCGTGACATCGCTCGGGTAAAAACGGTCATGAATGTGAAGGACGCCAAGCAATGAACGAAGAAGTTAAGCCAGCGTTGAAACGTACGCTAATCGGTAAAGTAGTGTCCGATAAAATGGAAAAAACCGTCACGGTGTTAATCGAGCGGCACGTGAAGCATCCGTTGTATGGAAAGATTATTATGCGATCCAATAAATATCACGCGCATAACGAGGGCAATACTGCGAGAGCAGGCGACACGGTTGAAATACAAGAAGGTCGTCCAATCTCAAAGACTAAGGCGTGGAGCGTTACGCGGGTCATTCAAACTGCACAAATAGCTTAATTAGCATTGCTTGCCAAAGACTTTGGTGTAATAATGTTTGGCTTCGCTGATGACCGCAGAACTCGGTAATCGGCTAGGCGGCAAAATTTGCCAAAGTTAAGTTTTGGAATCCATCCACCTCATTGCGGCTTTTGCATAGCGCTTACGAGACCAAGACTGACCGTTACGCCGCACTGTGTGGTGGTAACGGGTCAAGTTGGGAAAGAGAATATTATGATTCAAACGGAAAGTCGGCTCGAAGTAGCTGATAACACCGGTGCGCGAGAGGTTATGTGCATTAAAGTGTTGGGCGGCTCAAAACGGCGCTATGCCGGCATCGGTGATGTTATTAAAGTAACCGTTAAGGTTGCCGCACCGCGGGGCCGTGTCAAGAAAGGCGAAATATACAATGCCGTCGTCGTGCGGACTGCCAAAGGCGTTCGTCGCCAAGATGGTTCGTTAGTCAAGTTTGATAGCAATGCTGCGGTATTGCTTAACGCTAAGCTTGAGCCAATTGGTACGCGCATTTTCGGGCCAGTTACCAGAGAGTTGCGGACTGAGCGGTTTATGAAGATCGTCTCTCTTGCGCCTGAAGTTTTGTGAGGAATGGTCATGGATAAAATCTGTAAAAATGACAGCGTCATCGTTTTGACTGGAAAAGACAAAGGTAAGCGCGGTGTTGTTACAAAGCGTGTCGACACAAGTTATGTTTTGGTTGAGGGCGTCAACGTCGCTAAAAAAGCGGTCAAGCCTAATCCTGCGACCGGTGTTATTGGAGGAATTGTTGACAAGACTATGCCAATTCATGTTTCAAATATCGCGCTGTTCAACGCGGCAACAGGGAAGGCGGACCGGGTTGGTTTAAAGAACGTCGACGGCAAAAAAGTTCGCGTCTATAAATCAAGCGGTGAATCCGTTAAGGTGCAATAAATCATGGCTCGTTTACAAGAAATCTATAAAGCAGTCGTAGCGCCGGCACTCTCGGAAAAATTTGGCTACAAGTCCAGGATGCAGGTGCCTCGCATCCTAAAAATTACCCTGAACATGGGGTTGTCTGAAGCCATTGCCGATAAAAAGATTATTGAACACGCTGTAAGCGATCTTACTAAAATTGCCGGTCAGAAGCCAGTTGTAACAAAAGCACGAAAAGCTATTGCGGGTTTTAAAATTCGCGAGGGCTACCCTATCGGATGCATGGTTACCCTCCGTGGTACACATATGTATGAATTTTTAGATCGTTTGATTACGGTCGCGCTGCCACGTGTACGTGATTTTCGGGGCGTATCCGGTCGTGCTTTTGATGGTCGCGGCAATTACAACATCGGGGTTAAAGAGCAGATCATTTTCCCCGAGATTGAGTACGACAAGATTGACGTGTTGCGTGGTATGAATATTAGCATCACGACAACTGCAAAGACCGACGACGAAGCCAAAGCGCTTCTCGCCGCATTTAAATTTCCGTTCAGAAACTGAGGTTGCCATGGCAAAGCTGGCACTGATTAACCGCGAGCAAAAGCGTGCAGATTTGGTAAAGAAGTATGCTGCCAAGCGCGCTGAGTTGAAGACGATCATTGATGACCAATCCAAGTCAGAGGAAGAGCGTTATGAGGCGCGTCTGAAATTGCAGGCGCTCCCCCGCAATTCTGCTCCAACTCGTCAGCGCAATCGTTGCGCATTGACTGGGCGTCCCCGCGGTACTTTCCGTAAGTTCGGTTTGGCCCGTACAAAAATTCGTGAGATTGCCATGCGTGGTGAGATCCCGGGTATGACTAAAGCCAGCTGGTAATAGGAGAATAAGCAATGAGTATGAGCGATCCTATCGCCGATATGCTGACCCGTATCCGCAACGCGCAAGTTGTTCAGAAGGTGTCGGTAGCTATGCCGTCATCTAAAGTCAAGATTGCTATTGCTAACGTTCTTAAAGACGAGGGTTACATTGAGGATTTTGCAGTGTCTGAAGACGCTGGTAAAGCAGAGTTAAAAATAGGTTTGAAGTATTACGCTGGTCGCCCAGTTATCGAGCGCTTGGAGCGTGTTTCCCGACCAGGGCTGCGCGTCTACAAGGGCAAGGACGATATACCGAATGTGATGAATGGTCTTGGCGTAGCAATTGTGTCTACACCCCGCGGTGTTATGACTGATCGCAAAGCACGTTCGACCGGTGTCGGTGGCGAAGTTATCTGTTACGTCGCTTAAGGAGCCGAATATGTCACGTGTAGGAAAAATGCCCGTTGTATTGCCTAAAGGCGTTGAGGCAACGATTTCGCCGGAAAAGATTATTGTTAAAGGGCCCTCGGGTTCTTTGGTCCTTCGATTAACAGGCCATGTTATCGTCGTCAACGACGATGGATCGCTAAAGTTTGAGGCGGCTAATGACAGTCGGGAAGCCAACGCTATGTCGGGCACGGTGCGTGCGCTTGTCAACAACATGGTAACCGGAGTCACCAAAGGTTTTCAGGTAAAACTTTTGCTGGTAGGAGTAGGTTATAAAGCGCAAGCCCAAGGCGACAAGCTTAATCTTAGTCTTGGCTTTTCTCATCCAGTGATTCATCAAATGCCTGCGGGTGTTACATGCAAGACGCCGACGCCCACGGAAATTTTGGTTGAAGGCATCGATTCCCAGCAGGTGGGGCAGGTCGCGGCCGAAATACGCGCTTATCGTCAGCCAGAGCCTTATAAGGGCAAAGGTGTTCGGTATGCAGACGAAGTAGTTGCGCTCAAAGAAACCAAGAAGAAGTAATAGGGGTTGATGATGGACAAGAAAGAATCACGTTTGCGTCGCGGCCGTCAGACTCGCGCTAAAATAGCTGAGTTGCAGGTTAACCGACTTGCAGTGCACCGGACAAATTCACACATTTACGCGACCATCATTAGTCCTGGCGCCCAGGTGTTGGCATCAGCTTCTACGTTGGAAGCAGAGGTGCGTTTGCAACTGGCGGGCCAGACCGGTAAGGGTGGTAATGCTGCGGCTGCCGCGCTTGTTGGTAAAAGAGTTGCTGAAAAAGCTTTGCAAGCTGGTATAGCCGAAGTCGCATTTGATCGCTCTGGTTTTCGCTATCACGGTCGTGTCAAGGCTGTAGCTGATGCTGCGCGTGAAGCTGGTCTGAAGTTCTAAGGGAAAATCGTTATGGCTAAGATGCAATCGAAGATGCAAAGCGAAAAGCCGGATGACGGCATGCGCGAAAAAATGATCGCCGTCAACCGGGTTACGAAGGTTGTCAAAGGCGGTCGAATTATGGGTTTTGCCGCGTTGGCTGTAGTCGGCGACGGTGACGGTCGTATTGGAATGGGTAAGGGTAAGTCCAAGGAAGTGCCAGTCGCCGTGCAAAAGGCGATGGAAGAAGCCCGCCGCAAGATGATTAAAGTCACTTTGAAGAACGGCACTTTGCAACATGCAGTAACTGGTAAGCATGGAGCTTCGTCGGTTCTAATGGCGCCTGCCAAAGATGGCGCTGGTGTCATTGCTGGTGGCCCGATGCGCGCTATATTCGAAGTGATGGGCGTTACCAATGTCGTTGCGAAGTCAAATGGTTCGACAAACCCATATAACTTGGTTAGGGCAACGCTTGATGGGCTGGCAAAAATGAACACGCCGTCTGAAATCGCCGCCAAGCGTGGTAAGTCGGTCGAAGAAATTTTGGGCTAAGGGGAACAACATGGCATCGGTAACCAGTAAATTAGTCAAAGTGACGCTTGTCAAGGGGTTGATCGGAACGCGGGAAACACATCGGGCAACCGTACGTGGCTTGGGTCTTCGTGGGATCAATTCGGTTTCTGAATTGGAAGATACACCTTCAATACGCGGCATGATTAACAAAGTGTCTTATTTAGTGAAAGTAGTGGCATAAGGCGAACGCCTATGCACGGAGCGAAACATGGAATTAAACACAATTCAACCTGCAGATGGCGCTAAACATTACAAGCGTCGCGTAGGCCGTGGTATTGGTTCTGGAATTGGTAAGACTGCTGGGCGTGGACATAAGGGTCAAAAGTCGCGTGCAGGTGGTTTCCATAAAGTGGGTTTTGAGGGTGGTCAGATGCCCTTGCAGCGGCGGTTGCCGAAGCGTGGTTTCAAGTCGATGGCAACGCCTTACAAAGCCGAGGTCCGGCTTTCAGATTTGCAAAATCTCCCTGCAGAGGTAGATGTTCTGGTGCTAAAACAGGCTGGTCTAGTAGGTGAATTGGCGCGAGTTGTTAGGGTGATCTTGTCTGGAGAATTGACTAAGCCGGTAATGCTCAAGGGTTTGATTGCAACAAAGGGTGCAAGGGCTGCAATTGAAGCTGCCGGCGGATCGATTGCCTAAGTTCTGGTGCTAAGGGAGTAACGAATGGCTACTGCTCCTCGGGGTTCTAAAAATACAGGAAGCGGTTTCCCATGGAACCGCTTATGGTTTCTGCTAGGCGCACTGATCGTTTATCGTATCGGGGCCCACATCCCTGTGCCTGGCATTGATCCAAACCAACTGGCGCAATTATTTAAACAGAACCAAGGAGGCATCCTTGGAATGTTTAACATGTTTTCCGGTGGTGCATTGTCTCGGTTCACGATATTTGCACTTGGAATCATGCCGTATATTTCGGCTTCAATCATTATGCAACTTATGTCGATCGTCTCTCCGCAGTTGGAAGCGCTAAAAAAGGAAGGGGAGGCAGGCAGACGCAAGATTACGCAATATACCCGTTATGGGACGCTAATATTGGCGACTTTTCAAGCCTTTGGAATTGCAGTCGCTTTAGAATCACAGGCTGGTCTTGTTATCGAACCAGGTTTTGCTTTTCGTTTTACCACTGTTGTAACCCTGTTAACAGGAACGATGTTTTTAATGTGGCTTGGTGAGCAGATTACGGAGCGGGGTTTAGGGAACGGCATTTCGATTATTATTTTTGCCGGCATTGCCGCTGGATTGCCAAGCGCGATAGGTGGTTTGTTTGAGTTGGTGGCAAATGGTTCGATGAATGCGCTGTCCGCAGTATTAATCGTCCTAACAGTTGCCGCGGTAACGTATTTGGTGGTCTTCATTGAGCGGGGCCAACGTAAAATTTTAGTGAATTATGCAAAGCGTCAGGTAGGTAACAAGATTTATGGAGGGCAAAGTAGTCACTTGCCATTAAAATTGAATATGGCCGGCGTAATTCCGCCTATATTTGCCTCCTCAATTATTTTGTTTCCATCGACGATTGTTAGCTGGTTCACTTCTGCAGGAGATGTAACTAATCCAGTCATTCGCTTTTTGAAGGATTTGGCTGCATCAATGGCTCCGGGTGAGCCAATCCATGCACTGCTTTATGCTGCTGCAATTGTCTTTTTTTGCTTTTTCTACACTGCGTTGGTGTTTAACAGTAAAGAAACCGCTGATAATTTAAAGAAGAGCGGCGCCTTTGTACCTGGTATTCGACCTGGCGACCAGACCGCGCGTTATATCGATCGTATTCTCACGCGATTGACCCTGGTGGGAGCTGTCTACATCACATTGGTTTGTTTGTTGCCAGAGTTCTTGATAGCGCGTTGGAAAGTACCTTTTTATTTTGGTGGAACTTCTTTACTGATTATTGTGGTTGTTACGATGGATTTCATGGCGCAAGTGCACAATTATGTAATGTCGCAGCAGTACGGATCGCTACTCCGCAAGGCTAATTTTAAAGGTGGGGTTCCGGCGCGATAAGCGTCCAGGGAAACGGACAAGACGAATGGCAAAAGACGACGTAATTCAAATGCAAGGTGAGATTTTGGAAAATCTTCCAAATGCCACTTTCAGAGTAAAGCTGGAAAACGGGCATGTTGTACTAGGTCATATTTCAGGAAAAATGCGGATGAACTATATTCGTATCTTGCCTGGGGATAAAGTAACAGTAGAGTTAACGCCTTATGATCTTAGCAGGGCGCGTATAGTCTTTAGAACCAAATAAAGCAAGTTTTTTATAGCCGCAGTGCCTGCTATTTATTTGGTAATTGATAATTGATTTTTAAAAAGGAATGGCAAAATGAAAGTGCTTGCATCGGTTAAGCGGATTTGCCGCAATTGTAAGATCATCAAGCGTAAGGGTGTTGTGCGCGTGATTTGTATCGAGCCGCGCCATAAACAGCGCCAGGGTTAATTAACGTTATTGATTGAGGAATAACGAATGGCACGTATTGCAGGGGTAAATATCCCAAACCATCAGCACGCGATCATTGGATTGATGGCGATTTATGGCATTGGCCGTTCACGCTCACAAGATATTTGTGTAAGCGCTGGCGTGCCAACTGATAAAAAAGTCAAAGATCTTGACGATAGCGAGTTAGAAAAGCTTCGCGATGAAATTGCAAAGTTTATTGTCGAAGGTGACTTGCGTCGCGAAATTTCGATGAATATTAAGCGATTAATGGACCTTGGTTGCTATCGAGGTATGCGTCATCGTAAAGGGTTGCCTTGCCGTGGCCAGCGTACGCGTACGAATGCTCGTACTCGTAAAGGGCCACGTAAAGCAGCACAATCGCTCAAGAAATAATCCATGTCGGTCATTGGGCCGGCAGGTCGATGAGAAGTTGGATTCTAGGAAATCATCATGGCAAAAGCACCAAATAACGCCGCCGCAGCAAGGGTGCGTAAAAAAGTAAAAAAGAACGTTGCTGAGGGCATCGCCCATATTCACGCTTCTTTTAATAATACGATTATCACTATTACGGATCGTCAAGGCAATGCGTTATCTTGGGCAACGTCGGGTGGCGCTGGTTTTAAAGGGTCACGTAAATCGACGCCATTCGCTGCACAGGTCGCCGCAGAAGCTGCAGGCAAGGTTGCCGTTGAATGCGGCGTAAAGAACCTTGAAGTGCGCATCAAAGGACCAGGACCTGGTCGTGAGTCTGCTGTGCGAGCATTAAATAATCTGGGCATTAAAATTACGCAGATTCAGGATGTCACGCCAGTGCCGCATAATGGCTGCCGCCCGCCTAAACGTCGCCGCATATAGGCGTCGCGTTAGTTACGGCGACTGCTAATAGTTCGAATCTGTTTTGTACTACGTCGCCCGCCAATGGTCTTGGCGGGCGTTATTGTTAAGCCCACCGTTTGATTTGAGAAAATCAGACTAGCGCCCTCAATCTGGTTTGTCGCCGGATTAAATGGGGCGTCATCTAGCAAAGGAATTATTGTGGCACGTTATATCGGACCGAAAGCTAAACTATCACGCCGCGAAGGCACTGACCTTTTTCTTAAAAGCGCTCGCCGTTCGCTGGATTCTAAATGTAAGCTCGATTCCAAGCCTGGTCAGCACGGCCGCACTTCGGGTGCTCGCACCTCGGACTACGGCAATCAACTCCGCGAGAAGCAAAAAGTTAAGCGCATGTACGGCATTCTTGAGCGTCAATTTCGACGCTACTTTGCAGAAGCTGACCGTCGCAAAGGCAACACCGGGGAGACTTTGCTGAAACTTCTGGAAACCCGGCTTGACAACGTTGTGTATCGCATGGGTTTCGGTTCAACTCGCGCCGAAGGTCGTCAGCTGGTGTCGCACAAAGCTTTCACGGTTAATGGAAGTGTCGTCAATATTGCTTCGTACCAGGTTAAGCCAGGCGATGTTGTTTCAGTACGCGAGAAGTCGAAAAAGCAGGTGCGGATTGTTGAGGCGCTGTCGCTTGCTGCGCAATCAGGCATGCCTTCTTGGGTATCGGTAGATTCGGCGAAAATGGAAGGCACATTCCGTACGCTTCCAGATCGTAGTGAGATCGCCATGGACGTCAACGAGTCGTTAATTGTCGAGCTCTATTCGCGCTAATTGCCGCTTCCCGATTCCACACTGGGATCTTTACAAGTTTATTTCTGATATTTTTTGTGTGCTACACGAAGAGGATCGTTTTGTCTTCTTCTGTATGCCCATAACTGAGCCAGCTCCATCAGCCTTACCGGTGTAATGAGCCGAGGGTATTGAAAAGGATTTTTCATGCAAAACAGTTTATTAAAGCCACGTATCATCGAAGTGGAGGCATTGGGTGCAGGCCATGCGAAGGTCGTGATGGAGCCGTTCGAGCGTGGTTATGGACATACTTTGGGCAATGCTTTGCGCCGCGTGTTGCTGTCATCGATGGTTGGCTATGCACCAACGGAGGTCACGATTGCAGGGGTGGTACACGAGTACTCGTCTCTTGATGGGGTGCAGGAAGACGTAGTTGATATGTTATTGAACTTGAAGGGCGTTGTATTTAAGCTGCATAATCGTGATGATGTCGTACTGGTTTTAAAGAAAGAAGGTGAAGGCCCGGTGCTGGCGTCTGATATCGAGCTGCCCCACGATGTTGAGTTAGTCAATCCGGACCATGTCATTGCTAATTTGACCGCAGGCGGCAAGCTCGATATGCAGATTAAGGTAGAGAAGGGTCGCGGTTATGTGCCTGGAAATGTCCGTCGTCTGTCGGAGGACACTAACAAGACGATTGGGCGAATCATCCTCGATGCATCATTTTCGCCGGTTCGCCGAGTCTCGTATTCAGTTGAGTCTGCTCGCGTTGAGCAGCGTACTGATCTTGACAAATTAGTCATCAATATTGAGACAAACGGTGTCATCTCACCGGAAGAAGCGATTAGGCAATCAGCACGTGTGCTGGTTGACCAGCTCAATGTCTTTGCAGCTCTTGAGGGTACGGAGGCAGCGGCTGAGGCGCCTTCACGCGCACCGGCAGTCGATCCGATCTTGTTGCGCCCAGTCGACGACCTTGAGTTGACGGTTCGTTCGGCAAACTGTTTAAAAGCAGAAAATATTTACTATATTGGCGATTTGATCCAGCGTAGCGAAAATGAATTGCTCAAAACACCTAATCTGGGCCGCAAATCACTGAATGAAATCAAGGAAGTATTGGCGTCGCGCGGTTTGACGCTTGGTATGAAGTTGGAAAACTGGCCTCCGGCTGGCTTGGAGAAGTAAAAAACTAAACAAAATTTCACCGGCCCGCGTTTTGTGAACATGCATAACGATAGAAGAGCTGGATTCAAATCGATTTTTATTAGAGGATTATTATGCGTCATCGTCATGGCTTGAGAAAGCTAAACCGTACCTCCTCCCACCGTCTTGCGATGTTGCGCAATATGACGGTATCACTGTTGCGTCATGAAGCAATTAAGACGACGGTACCAAAGGCTAAAGAATTACGTCGGGTGATCGAGCCGATTCTAACGCTTGGGAAAACTGACACGCTGGCCAACAAGCGCCTTGCTTTTAATCGCCTACGTGATCGCGAAATGGTTGTTAAGCTGTTTGCAGAACTAGGGCCTCGCTACGCTAATCGCAACGGTGGTTACCTACGCATCTTAAAAATGGGGTTCCGTGTTGGCGACAACGCGCCGATGGCGTATGTAGAGTTGCTGGATCGTCCAGAAATTACCGAAGAAGTTGAAACGTCGACTGTTTAATTTGTTGATTGAACTATCTGTTTTGCAATATTAAAAACCAGGCTAAGCCTGGTTTTTTCTTTTAAATTTTTTCTTTTAAATTTTGTAATTGTGGGATCGATATCTTAAATTCACTATTTTTGATTGTGCATCGTTTATTTCATTCTTCAGCGCCTTTGCTTCGGTGCACTGATCTTATCCGCGCGTGCCGTTTTTTGAGGAGTGGAGATGGAGGAAGTGCTAATTGCGTACACCACGCTTGCGCAGACGGAGGAGGCAAGCACGCTTGTGCGAAGCTTAGTTGATCAAAAGCTTGTGGCATGCGCGACTTTGTTGTCGGCAGTACAATCTCTGTGCCCATGGCAGGGCAGGGTAGAAACCGCTACTGAAATGCTGGTGATGATGAAAACACTCGCGGGCGGTATCCAGCGCTTGAGTCTGCCAGAGTTGCTAGCAGTCCCGGTAGTGAAGTGGCTGCCTGCTTATTTAGATTGGGTACGTGATGAAACCTGTCCCGATATCAGTCGCCCGTCATAGCGATAAACAATGAGAAAAATTTGTTGTAACCAAGCTGGGAAGCAGCTGAACACTGGCGAGAAAACGAGAAAGCGAAAAGCGATAAGGTACCTATGAGGATCAGCGACATGCCGGTGCGGCAAACACTCGGATGGCAAGCCTTTGGATGGCAAACGCCTGCATGGCAAGTGCTGGCATTACTCGCCCGCATAGCGTTGACATGCCTTATAGTCGCCAAAATTTTTCTAATTCCTGTCGCATATGCCCAGGTCAACGGGCAATATCTGGATCCGGAAAAGGCATTTCGCTTATCGGCAACGATGACCGGGTCGGACACTCTTGCTGTGACCTATGAAATTGCTGGTGGTTACTACATGTATCGCGAGCAATTCCAATTTATTGCGAATGGTACTGCGCTTGGCACCCCCCAATTTCCACCCGGTAAAGTCAAATTTGACGAGACGTTTCAAAAAGAGGTTGAAACTTACCGCGACACAGTAACCATTTCTATACCTGTGCAAGGTACAAAAGATTTTACGCTTACCGTTGTAGCTCAAGGCTGCGCGGACCAAGGTTTGTGCTATGCGCCGATGACCTCGCAGTTGCGCGTCGGGCGGGATATAGGTAGGCAAGCGGTCGCTCTTGAACAAAATTCCTTATTCGCACAGCCGTCGTCGTCACTTTTTTCGGCAAATAATGCGACCGTGTTTCCCGGGCTTGGGGGTGGCTCCGAGGCCGGTAGTATCAGTGCGGCGTTAAAATCGGGCAAGCTGGTGTCGATCTTGCCGTTGTTTTTTTTGCTAGGATTGGGCCTGGCTTTTACACCTTGTGTGTTGCCTATGCTGCCGATTTTGTCGTCGATCATTATCGGTGAGGGTAAGGTAACGCGGGGGCGCGGGTTTCTCCTGGGATTGACGTATTCGCTGGGCATGGCGCTGGTGTATACCGCACTGGGTGTTGCCGCAGGGCTCATAGGAGAAGGCTTGGCAGCGCGCTTGCAAACGCCGTTGGTGCTGGGCGGGTTTGCCTTGTTGCTGGTCGGCTTTTCGCTATCAATGTTTGGCCTGTACACGTTGCGACTGCCAGCATTTTTGCAGGCACGACTCACCCGTGCTTCGCAAAGCCGACGTTCTGGCAAAATTCTGAGCGTGTTTGCCATGGGTGCGTTATCGGCTCTTATTGTTGGTCCCTGTGTGGTAGCGCCTTTGGCAGGAGCGTTGGTCTATATCAGCCAGACGCGCGATGTAGCAATAGGCGGCAGTGCCTTGTTTGCCCTGGCCATGGGGATGAGCGTGCCACTGTTGCTGGTTGGCCTGTCAGCCGGTACGCTCTTACCGCGGGCGGGTGCCTGGATGGACGCACTTCAACAATTTTTCGGCGTATTGATGCTTGGCGTGGCTCTCTGGATGGTTTCGCCACTATTGCCCGTATCGGTACAAATGGCAGGTTGGGCAGCGCTTGGCATCGGGTATGGTGCATTTTTGCTCTGGTCGGCACTAGCGGGGTGGGTAATCAAGGCGTCAGGCGTTGCAGTGTTGATGCTTGGCCTGACGCAGTTAGTTGGCGTTGCTTCCGGCGCAGTTGATATTTGGCGACCATTGTCCCATTTGCAAAACATCGACCGGCCATCGCTGGCATTTAAGCGTATTAAATCATCGGCTCAACTTGATGCAATATTGGCTGCAAGCAATGGTAAAACTGTGTTGCTTGATTTTTATGCAGACTGGTGCGTTGCCTGCAAAGAGATGGAGAAATTGACGTTTGTTGACCCAGGCGTGCAACAGCTGTTGGCCAATACGATTTTATTGCAAGCTGATGTCACGGCTAATGACGCTCAGGACCGGGCGTTGCTAAAGCGCTTCCAGCTTTTTGGGCCGCCAGGCATTATTCTTTTTGATGTGCGTGGCCAGGAAATTGCGAATAGTCGGATCATCGGATATCAGGGGCCGGAACAATTTGCGCGATCAATTTCTATTTTAAAGCCCGGCTAGGGCCAGCAGTGATCATATTGCATAAGCTTGTTTGCGCAATATCGTTGAATCCTGAATCCGCCAGCGCTATAGTGGTCGTCCGGCATCGGCAGCGTTGACACGGCCGATCATTCAAGGAGAAAAAGATGAGCTTGCACTTAGGCGATACCGCACCAGATTTTACGCAGGATTCATCGATCGGTATTTTGCATTTCCATGAATGGGCCGGCGATTCTTGGGTCGTCCTGTTTTCTCATCCGGCCGACTTCACGCCGGTTTGCACAACCGAACTAGGATTGACGGCCAAGCTAAAGCCGGAATTCGACAAGCGCAATGTGAAGGCGATTGCTTTATCAGTCGATTCGGCTAGTAACCACGTGCAGTGGATCAAGGATATTGAGGATACGCAGCAGACGGTAGTAGGCTTTCCAATCGTTGCCGATGCGGATCGTTCGGTATCGATCCTCTACGACATGATTCACCCTGAGCAATCCGCCACCATGACGGTGCGATCCCTCTTCGTTATAGATCCGAAAAAGAAAGTGCGGCTGACTATTACCTATCCGATGAGCACCGGGCGCAATTTTGATGAAGTGTTACGCGTTATTGACGCACTGCAGCTTACCGATCGCTACACGGTGGCCACCCCCGGAAACTGGCGTCACGGTGATGATGTGATTATTCCGTTGACGATTCAGGATGAAGCTGTCATACAAGAAAGATATCCGAAGGGGTTTACGGCACAGCGACCTTACCTGCGGCTTACGCCGCATCCCGGCTAGTGAATAATGTACGCGCCAATGTCAACTACGTGACTTTAAAATGCGCGCAATATCGCGGGCAAAATAAGTTAGCACGCCATCCGCACCGGCGCGCCTAAACGCCATCATTGCCTCCATCATCGCTTTGTCATGATCAATCCAGCCGTTGCGCGCAGCGGCCTTGATCATGGCGTATTCACCGCTAACCTGGTAGGCAAAGGTCGGCACCTTGAATGTTTCCTTGACGCGCTGCAAGACGTCCAGATAAGGCATGCCCGGCTTTACCATCACCATGTCTGCACCTTCAGCTAAATCAAACGCCACTTCACGCAATGCTTCATCGCTGTTGGCAGGATCCATCTGGTAGGTCGATTTGTCACTCTTGCCGAGATTACTTGCGGAACCGACCGCTTCACGAAACGGGCCATAAAAGGCAGAGGCGTATTTCGCTGAATACGCCATGATGCGAGTATGGATAAATTGCTTGCTTTCCAGTGCGGCACGGATGACGCCGATACGGCCATCCATCATGTCTGACGGCGCAACGATATCAACTCCTGCCTCGGCCTGTGTCAATGCTTGGCGTGCAAGTACGATACATGTTTCGTCATTTAGAACATAGCCGTTGTGATCGATAAGCCCGTCCTGACCATGGCTGGTGTAGGGATCTAGTGCCACGTCCGTTAGCACTCCTAGTTCAGGAAATCGTTCTTTTAAAGCGCGCACGGCGCGTGGCACCAAGCCCTTCGCATTGGTTGCCTCGGTACCCTCCGGTGTTTTGAGTGAGGGATGAATCACAGGAAATAATGCAATCGCAGGAATGCCCAGGATTACGCACTCCTCTGCGACGCCTAGCAGCAAGTCTATCGATACTCGCTCTACTCCAGGCATCGAGGCAACCTCCTCGCGCTGTTGACTGCCGTCTACAATAAATACTGGATAAATCAGGTTGGCAGGCGTAATGACATGCTCACGCACCATTGCTCTGGAAAATGCATCCTTACGCATGCGTCGTAGACGCGTGGCCGGAAAAGATTGCAATGGGGAAGCTGGTCGCGTTGTCATTGGTTCGCTGCCTTGTAAAATAATTGTAACCGAGGGAAACTTTCCAGAGGATTTGATTCTCTACAGTTCAGATGACATAACCATCTCCCGTTTTCCCCTAAACGGGGCCAGTTGCATAGGCAACTGGCTTGCTGCCCTGAAGACACATGTCTTTCAGGGCTTTTTTTTGGGGTCATCTACATTGACTGCGAGATCCAGGTCCAGTTCGCGGGGGTTACTCCCTGATTCTTGGGTGTTAAGTTTTAAGTCCTGCGCGACAGTCAATCCAACCAATTGCGAGATTCGCGCATCTGCTTCGTCCAAGCCGGTGCGTTTTAGTGCTGAAAATAGTTGCAAGGTATACGCGTCGACATTCCCGTGCGCTTGAGCATATTGCGCCAAAACATTAGTTGCTTCACGCAGCGCATTGGTTGCATCATTTCGATTAAGTTTGTCGGCTTTGGTTAGGATGCAATGAATGGGTTTGCCGGTCGGCGCAAACCATTCCAGCATTTGCCGATCCAAATCAGTAAAAGGGCGGCGTGCATCGATAATGAGCACCAACGCGCTTAACTGCGTTCGGCGCTGCACGTATTCGCCTAACAACTGTTGCCAATGAAGTTTTGCCGACCCGGAAACTTCTGCGTACCCATAGCCGGGCAAATCCACGAGCAAAGCCCGAATTTCATCAACCTTGGTTAGGTCTTTACGATGCTGGCCCACTTGCGCACCGCCGATGGAAAAATAATTGATGTGTTGCGTGCGCCCTGGCGTCTTGGAAGCAAATGCCAATTTTTTTTGATTGCAAAGAATATTGATTGCCGTCGATTTGCCAGCATTAGAACGTCCAGCAAATGCGATTTCAGGTACCACCGTTGAGGGCAGGTCGCGCAGGTGATTCACCGTTGTAAAAAAACGGGCTTGCCAGAGTTGTGACATAGTTGGAGTGAAAAAGCGCCGTGAAAAGCGTGGTTAGTGAATCTGATTAGTGAACTTAATTACTGAACTTAATTACTGAATTTAACGATGAATCAGCCGGAAGCGAATGCAGAAAATAAGGCAAGCGTGAGGAAAATGCCGAGAAGCTATTGTACAATATGGGGTTGTATGCAAGTACGCTATTGTCCTCCGGCTGCACAAGATAACAGCATCGCCGCCGTTTTAGCAGAAGTCTTATATTGAGTCTCAGGGTGTTTGAATGAATCGTGCGTTTTTAACTGTAGTCAAATCATTTGCTGTGTTGGCCTTGGTGGCCGCTTCAAGCGTGCAAGCCGCTGAAGAAAAAAAGGTGCCAGTGGCAGACCCTGCAAAGGGCGAGGCACTCTTCGTCAATGGTGCTCCTGCCCGTGGCATTGCCGCTTGCGTGGCCTGTCACGGTGCGGCAGGCGCGTCGGCCATCGCGCAAAATCCAAAGCTTGGCGGCCAACATGAAGATTATCTTTATAAGCAGCTGGTCAACTTCAAAGGCCCCGAGCGCAAGAATCCGATCATGACGCCGATTTCCCTGGCACTGACCGATGCGGAGATGAAGGATATTGCCGCATACCTGAGCAAGCAACCGGCCAAGCCGGGAGCGGCTAAAAACAAGGAAATTGTGGAGCTCGGCAAGCGCATTTACCGCGGAGGCATCGCAGAGAAAAATGTGCCGGCTTGTGCTGCTTGTCATGGCCCTACTGGTGCCGGCATGCCCGCCCAATTTGCCCGACTGGGCGGTCAGCATCAGGAATACACCAACGCACAACTGGTTAACTTCCGAACTGGCGTTCGTAAAAATAGCACGCAGATGACCACGATATCGAAACGGTTATCCGACGAAGAAATGCAGGCAGTTTCTGACTACGTCGCAGGATTGCGGTAACGCTTTAAAAGTACGTTTTTAAAGCGCGGCTGTTAAAGCGCGGTTCATAAAGCGGTTTGACGTCGATTCGTGGTTACCGGCAAGGTGCGCCGATAGCGCCTACAATGATGACTGGGCCACAGCGTAGCGTATAGGAGTGATCCATACGCTATTTTTTTGGGCTTTTCCCCCAGCAACTTCCATTATTTCCACATGACTATCAGTTCCACTGCAGGCACGCAAATCGCCGCTCGTCGGCATTGGTTCGCCGAACTGGTGGAGCTGATTTCGTCGATGCGGTTTGCTATTAGCCTGCTGTCGTTATTGGCGATTGCATCGGTGCTGGGCACGGTGTTGAAGCAAAATGAGCCGCTACCCAATTATGTCAATCAGTTCGGGCCGTTTTGGTTCGAAGTATTTAACCGCTTCAGTTTGTACTCGGTGTATGGCGCCTGGTGGTTTTTACTGATAATGGGTTTTTTGGTGCTTTCCACAGCACTATGTATCACGCGCAACGCGCCGAAGATGCTGGCAGACATGCGCAGCTGGCGCGAAAACGTACGTGAGCAGTCACTTAACAATTTCCATCATCGGCACACTTGGCAAGTCGAAACGCCACAACAAGTCACAGCCGGTGAGCTCGCCAGTCGTATTGCTGCTAGTGGTTATAAAGTAAAAGTGGTGCCAAAAGATCAGGCGACACTAATTGCCGCTAAACAGGGAGCGGCGAATAAATGGGGCTACATTTTTGCGCATAGTGCGATTGTGGTGATCTGTATCGGCGGCTTGCTGGATTCAGATTTGCCGATTCGTTTTCAAAAATGGTTTTATGGAAAGGAAATTTTTTCAGGCAGTGGCATCATTGCCCAAATCTCACCACAACACCGCCTGGGCGTTAATAACCTAACTTTTAGGGGCAACGTGCTCATCCCGGAGGGTAGCAGTAGCAGCACCGCGATCATTGCCCAGCCAGGTGGCGTGCTGATACAGGATTTACCGATTACGATTCGCTTGAAACGATTCATCGTGGATTATTACTCGACCGGCATGCCGAAGTTGTTCGCAAGCGAAGTTGTAGTCACCGACAACGAAACCGGTAAAACTTTTCCAGCCACAATCAAGGTCAACGAGCCGTTAATCTATAACGGGCTGGCGGTATATCAATCCAGCTTTGAAGACGGCGGCAGCAAATTGACTTTGACTGGGCATGTGATGCAGGGCGCAACGCGCAACACCTTCGCTTTCGCGGGTGATGTGGGTGGCTCGACACCTCTACCAGGCGCACGTGCTGCTGACTACACAGTGGAATTTACTGGGTTTCGTCCTTTCAATGTTGAAAACATGAAAACTTCCGATGAGACAACTGGTGCAGGTCAGGATGTGCGGGGTGTCAATCTTGCTAAAGGGTTTGGCCAGACAGTCAGCGAAGGACTGGACAAGCGCTTGGGCAATGCGGCAAAAAATGCCAATAGCAAAGACTTGAGGAATGTTGGGCCCAGCGTGCAATACAAACTGCGCGACAAGAATGGCCAGGCCAGGGAATACCATAACTATATGGTACCCACCATGCTCGACGGCAGTAACGTTTTTCTCACCGGCACGCGTGATACGCCAGATGGGCCATTTCGCTATTTGCGTATTCCTGCCGACGAAAATTCCTCGGTAGACGAGTGGATGCGCTTGCGTGCAGCATTACTGAACCCGGCCTTACGTGCGCTGGCCGCGAAACGGTATGCGCAGCGGGCAATTTCTGGTGACAGGATCGGTGGCGAACTGCAGGAGCAATTAAGCGTATCTGCTGAACGAAGCATGCGTATTTTTGCCGGTGATGGCACTTCTGCCGGCTATGTCGCTGTCTCAAAATTTCTAGAGCAGATTGCGCCTGCCGAGCAAGAAAAAGCAGCGGACGTGTTCATGAAAATTCTCCATGGCAGTTTGTGGGATTTGTGGCAGGCAGCACGTCAGCAAGACGGTCTTGCACCGCTTGAGGCAAACGATGTGCATACGCGGTTTTTACAGCTGGCCACCAACGCCTATGCCGACGCATTTTTCTACGCCGCGCCGGTGTATTTACAGTTGGCCGGTTTTGAAGAAATCAAAGCATCGGTATTTCAGGTTACCCGCTCGCCCGGCAAAAATGTGGTCTATGGCGGCTGCCTGCTGTTGGTAATGGGTGTGTTTTCAATGCTCTACATTCGTGAACGTCGGGTGTGGGTATGGATTAAATCACTGCCAGGAACAGACGGAAAAAGCGTGCAAACGCATTCGCAGGTATTAATGGCGATGAGTTCCCAGCGAAAAACGCTCGACTTTGAACATGAATTTAAAAAGCTTACATTGCAACTGACCGCACCAGGACTTTAAACCGCATCAGGTAAAAAATTAGGTAAGAAATTAGGCAATAAATCAGGTAAAAAATTAGGTAAGAAACCGGAGCACACGATGGAATTGATGAATACACAACCGTACACCCCAGCACCAGGTTTTTTCAAGCGTCTCACATTGCCAGATTGGCTTTTCGGCGTGGCGCTGATTGTCGCTGCGTTATACGCCTTGAGCCGTTTTGGCGCCTACATGGATGGGTATGAAAAAGTGATTCTTGTGATGACGGCTCCGGCTTTGGCATGGCTGGGCTGGCATTGGAAGCCGATGCGTGGCCTGACCGTACTGTTAGCCGCGCTCGCCTTGTTGGCCATCGCACTCTATGGCGGTGCGCTGGATATGGCAAACAAGAAGTTTTTGCTGAAATATTTGCTATCGAGCCAGTCAGCCATTTTGTGGATGTGCACGCTATTTTTTCTTTCTACTGCATTTTATTGGGGTGGAATGATCGCCCGCTCGGATTTCGGTGCATCGGTGGGCAGCAAGCTGTGTTGGGCAGCTGTGGTGATGGGTTTTACCGGGTTGCTGGTGCGCTGGTATGAGTCATACTTGATTGGCGCCGACATTGGCCATATACCGATCTCTAATCTGTATGAAGTGTTTGTGCTGTTCGCATTGATTACGGGATTGTTTTATCTTTATTACGAGCAGCATTACAAAACCCGGGCACTGGGATCATTTGTCATGCTAATCATCTCGGCGTCAGTTGCCTTCCTGCTTTGGTACACCGTCAGCCGGGATGCTGCGGAGATTCAACCGTTAGTGCCGGCCTTACAGAGCTGGTGGATGAAGATTCATGTGCCGGCTAATTTTGTCGGCTACGGCACATTCGCCTTGGCAGCAATGGTTGCCATTGCTTATTTGTTAAAGTCGAACGGTTACCTTGTAGACCGGTTGCCGGCGCTGGAACTGCTTGACGATATGATGTACAAGTCGATCGCCGTGGGCTTCACGTTTTTCACGATCGCCACCATTCTTGGTGGGCTGTGGGCCGCCGAAGCCTGGGGAGGCTATTGGTCGTGGGATCCAAAAGAAACCTGGGCATTGATCGTTTGGCTGAACTATGCCGCCTGGCTGCATATGCGGCTGATGAAGGGATTGCGCGGCCAGGTCGCCGCATGGTGGGCCCTGGTTGGTTTGTTGGTGACCACTTTCGCATTTCTTGGTGTAAATATGTTTCTTTCCGGGCTACACTCGTACGGTGCTTTGTAAATATTACTTAGGGAGCAGTCATGTTAATCAAACACAGTGCTAACGGCATCGACCTCCCTTACGGGTCGGAAATCACGCCACGCGAAGTATTCGAATCGCGTCGCAGCTTTATCAAGAAAATTGCAGCCGGCTCGATTGCCAGCACCGCCTTGCTGGAGATGGCTTCACGGGAGGCTTTCGCACAAACGCCTGGGGCACAAAAACTCGCTGCCAAATTAAACCCGGCGTACGGCACTGTTGAAAAGCGTACCGCTTTCAAGGATGCGACTACTTACAACAACTTTTACGAATTTGGCACCGACAAAAGCGATCCAGCGCAAACCGCCGGTTCGCTAAGGCCGCGCCCCTGGACAGTGACGATCGAAGGGGAAATTAAAAAGCCGATGGTGCTTGATATCGATGCGTTGCTAAAGCTGGCACCACTGGAAGAGCGCATCTACCGGCTGCGTTGTGTGGAAGGCTGGTCGATGGTGATCCCTTGGGTTGGCTACTCAATGGCGGAGTTAATTCGCAAGGTCGAGCCCACTGGTAACGCCAAGTTCGTGGAATTTACTACCCTGGCCGACAAATCGCAAATGCCGGGGTTGCGCAGCCCGGTGTTGCAATGGCCTTACACAGAAGGTTTGCGCCTGGATGAAGCGATGCATCCGCTGACATTGATCGGCTTAGGTATGTATGGTGAAGTACTGCCAAACCAAAATGGCGCACCGGTACGGATAGTAGTGCCGTGGAAGTATGGATTTAAATCGGCAAAGTCGATTGTCAAGATTCGATTTGTCAGTGAACAGCCAAAAACTGCCTGGAATATTTCGGCGCCTAGTGAATATGGTTTTTATTCTAACGTCAACCCTGAGGTAGATCACCCGCGCTGGTCACAGGCGAGTGAGCGACGCATCGGCGAGGATGGCCTGTTCACAAAAAAGCGCAAGACGCTGATGTTCAATGGATATAACGATGTTGCATCGCTTTATAAAGGCATGGACTTAAAAAAATTCTACTGATTTTTTCCTGGAGAACTTGCCATGACCAGCCTCACCCAAAAACAGTTTGCATGGCTCAAGGCTAGCTTGTTTGCCATTGCGCTGTTGCCATTTTTGCGTTTGGTGGTGGCGACCTTTACAGATCAGCTTGGCGCTAACCCTGTTGAATTTATCACTCGCAACACAGGCGATTGGACGCTCTACCTTTTGTGCATCGCGTTAGCCGTTACGCCCATGCGTAAATTGAGCGGCTGGACATGGCTGGCCAAGCTGCGCCGCATGGTTGGGCTGTTCGTATTCTTCTATGCGCTGCTGCATTTCATCACGTTTCTTTGGTTTGACCATGGTTTTGACGCAATCGCCATGTTAGCCGATGTAATCAAACGCCCGTTTATTACCGTTGGCTTCGTTGCGTTTTTATTGCTCGTTGCAATGGCTGCTACAAGCACGAATGCCATCATCAAACGCATGGGTGCAAAAAACTGGCAGCGACTTCATCGGTCGGTGTATGTGGTCGCAGCGTTAGGTATTTTGCACTTCTGGTGGATGAAAGCAGCGAAAAACGATTTTGAGCAACCGTTATTGTTTGGTGCGATTGTTGCCGCGTTGCTATTGATGCGGGTGGTTTGGTACTGCGCTGCTAAAGCGAAAAAGAATGCAGCCGCAACATTGTCGTCATCTTCGACTAGATAAACTTACCAGCCTCGATTCAGCCCAGCAACGATTCTAGCGCAAACAGATCAGCAGGCGCTTCACGCTTGCGCACAACATGCCATGTCGCGCCATCGACAAGTATTTCAGCAGCGCGCCCGCGGGTATTGTAGTTGGAAGCCATGGTCATGCCATAAGCGCCGGCTGACATAATTGCCAGCAGGTCGCCTTGCTCAAGGGACAGCTCACGTGAGCGCGCCAGCCAATCGCCCGATTCACATACCGGGCCAACAACATCATAGCTGAGTGTTGCTGTGTTACGCGGCACAACCGCCTCAACACCATGCCACGCCTGGTACATCGCCGGACGCATCAAATCATTCATCGCCGCATCGACCACGGCAAAATTCTTTGTGGTGCCATGCTTGAGATATTGCACTTCGGTGAGCAACAAGCCGGCGTTGCCAACAATGGAGCGACCGGGTTCGAACAGCACCTTGATCGGCTTGCCGTGGTGGCAGGCGTTACGCCACGTATTAATTTTTGCAAACAGCCGTTGCAGGTAATCAGCGACTGCTACCGGCTGATCGCCTTCGTAGTTAATGCCAAGGCCGCCACCGATGTCGAGGTGATGAATAGCGATACCTTCGTTAGCTAACTGATCGATCATGTCGATCAATTTATCCAGGGCTTCCAGTAATGGCGCATCGTCAAGTAATTGCGAGCCGATATGGCAATCAATGCCGACGACCTCAATTCCTGGAAGCGCTGCTGCAATCCGGTAAGTTTGCAGCGCGTCTTCATATGCCACGCCAAACTTGCTCTCTTTTAATCCAGTAGAGATGTAAGGATGAGTTTTCGCATCAACATTCGGATTCACACGCAGCGATACCGGCGCGCGCTTTCCCATGTCGGCTGCCACGGCATTCAAGCGATGCAATTCCGGTATAGATTCGACGTTAAAACATAAAATGCCATGGGTAAGTGCCAGACGCATTTCATCGGCAGTTTTACCGACGCCTGAAAATATAGTGCGATCGGCACTACCGCCGGCAGCCAAGACACGCAATAGCTCACCACCGGAAACAATGTCGAACCCTGAGCCACAGCGGCTCAGTAGCTGCAAGACTGCCAAGTTAGAATTCGATTTGACTGAATAGCAGATTAGGGCGCCATCTTCAGTCATTGCGTGTTTTCGGCACGCGTCAGCATATGCCGAAAAATTTTCAATAATTGCCGACTTTGAATACACATACGTCGGCGTGCCCAATTCAGCGGCAATTGTCGGCAGCGGCACGGACTCGGCATGTAGCACGTTGTGCTGAAATGAAAAAGGCGACATCACAACTCAGAAAAAATGGATTTACTTGCTTGCAGGAGAAATCAAATTCGGCGCGGTTGGAATCGATGTAGGGCCTGGCGTTTCGATCGGTGCTGTTACTGGTGCTGGTACTGCGGGAACAGCTTTTTTGACAGGCATGAATAGCGCGCCTTTTTGGCCACATCCGGTTGTCAAGCTACCGATGATGAAAAGCATGCTGAAAATAACGGCGTTGCGAATCGATGCAAACATACACTTCACGATTAAAATTGTGGTTTCATCAAGCAGCTGGAGTGTAGCATGACCGAATCTGAATTCCTGAGCCTTGCCGACAGTGCGCTTACGCATATTGAAACAGCGCTTGAACAGGTTACCCAAACCACTGATCTAGATATTGAATGCAGTCGCAATGGCAATGTGCTTGAAATCGAGTTCATCGATAACGGTTCTAAAATCATCGTCAACAGTCAAACACCAATGGCTGAAATGTGGGTAGCTGCAAAATCCGGCGGTTTCCACTATAGGCGCGTCGACGACCGATGGATCAATTCGCGCGACGGTTCGGAAATGTATGCGGCGCTTTCAGGCATGTTAAGCCAGCAGGGCGGTGCTCAGATCCAAATTACCCAGCCGGCCTGAAGCAAAATTAGCTGCAGATCGGCTGTAAAATACTTAGAACAATTCGTTTTTCACATCGTCCTGCACAGGCGCCGCTTCTGCCGGGGAGCGTTCAACTAATCCCAAACTTTTTACACCCATGCCCGGCGGGTTCTCTGCATAATAGTATTCGCCGCCAACCTGCACCAGGCCATCCGGCACAAGTCGTTCAGCCATCGGCACATCCTTTAACATTTTTTGCATATAACCCATCCAGATAGGCAAGGCAAGGCCACCGCCAGTTTCGCGATTGCCAAGGTTTTTTGGTTGGTCGTAGCCCATCCACGCAATGCCAACCAAGTCTGGCTGATACCCGGCAAACCAGGCATCGAGCGAATCATTGGTTGTGCCGGTTTTACCCGCCAAATCAGTGCGCTTAAGTGCCAATGCCCTGGTCGCAGTGCCGAATTTGACCACATCCTTCAACATACTGTCGATCATGAAGGCATTACGTTCATCGATAATGCGGTTTGCCGGATCGCCAGCTTTTTCAGGATTGACTTCTGACAACACCCGGCCATTGGCGTCGATAATTTTCGCAATCAGATACGGGCTCACACGATAGCCGCCATTGGCAAATACCGAATAAGCACCTGCCATTTGCAACGGCGTGACTGCGCCTGCGCCCAATGCCAGAGTTAGATAAGCGGGGTTGCGCTCAGCATCAAAGCCAAATCGGGTAGTGTATTCCTGGCCGTACTTGGCACCGATCTTTTGCAGGATGCGGATCGAAATCATGTTTTTTGATTTCGTCAAACCCTTGCGCATTGTCATTGGCCCATCGTACTTATTTTCATAATTCTTCGGCTCCCAGGGCTGGCCGCCTGTTTGCCCTGCGTCAAAGCTGATTGGCGCATCGTTAATGATCGTAGCCGGCGACAAGCCTTTTTCTAGGGAAGCTGAATAAATAAATGGTTTGAACGAAGAGCCGGGCTGGCGCCAAGCTTGCGTCACGTGGTTAAATTTATTTAAATTAAAATCGAATCCACCAACGAGCGCACGAATAGCACCATCGCTAGTATTAGCCGCTACGAACGCCGATTGCACTACAGGAATTTGCGTAATGCTCCAGCTGCTGCCTTCTTGCATAACCCGGATTACTGCGCCGCGCTTAACGCGCTTTGCGGGTGGCGCTTTATCACTTAATAAATTTGCGGCAAAGCTGAGCCCGCTGCCGGTAATGGCAATGTCTTCACCAGAAGACAACACTGCTTTAACTAGCTTCGGCGAGGCTTCGGTCACGACAGCAGCAACGATGTCGTCGCTATCGGCATGCTCGGCCAGTTCAACTTCAATTGCGTCGTCTGCTTCATCCCTATCTGACGGAATTTGCATGTAACTTTCAGGCCCGCGGTAGCCATGGCGGCGCTCGTAATCCATGACACCTTTGCGCAGCGCCAGATAGGCAGCATCTTGATCGGGTTTGGTAATGGTTGTAAATACGGTCAAACCGCGGGTGTAGGTTTCTTCTTTAAATTGCTCATACACCAATTGCCTGGCCATTTCTGCGACATATTCTGCATGGACGCCAAATTCACTGCTATCAGTCTTGATGCGCAATTCTTCCTTTTGTGCAGTGGCATATTGGGTATCAGAGATATAGCCAAGCTGGTGCATGCGCTGCAGGATGTACTGCTGACGGGCTTTTGCACGTTTTGGATTCACGACAGGGTTGTATGCGGAAGGCGCTTTCGGCAAACCCGCCAACATTGCTGCTTCTGCAACGGTTACGTCACGCAGGCTTTTGCCAAAATAAATTTGGGCAGCCGATGAAAACCCATAAGCACGCTGACCTAGATAAATCTGGTTGAGATAAACCTCGAAAATCTGGTCTTTTCCAAGGTTTTGCTCGATTTTCCAGGCCAGCATGACTTCATAAATCTTGCGCTTAAGCGTTTGCTCACTGGAAAGAAAGAAATTCCGGGCAACTTGTTGAGTAATGGTCGAGGCGCCTTGCTTGGCGCCGCCACCAAAAAGATTGTTGATCGTCGCCCGCACGATGCCCAAATAATCCACACCATTGTGGTCATAGAAACGGTCATCTTCAATCGCCAGCACGGCTTTTTTCATCACATCGGGAATATCCTTGATGCGCATAAGGTTGCGGCGTTCTTCCCCAAATTCACCGATCAACACATTGTCTGCAGAAAATACGCGAAGCGGAATTTTAGGGCGATAGTCTGTGAGCGAATTTAAAGCCGGCAAATTGGGATAAGCCATTGCCAACATAAATGCCAAAATCAGCGCGCCGGCGACACCTAAGCCCACCACGATGCCAAAAAAGCCGAGAAGCAGGCGTGCCGCGAGATTTCTCTTGACTGGCGGGGTTGATGCCGGCGAGGTGTTGCGGGAAGTTTTTTTGGTAGCCATTCAGAAGGCGAAAAGAACAATAGGGTCGCCAGCATTATAGACGGATGCTTTACCGAAATGCGATCAACAGCGCGCCACAGAAATAAATGCCACAAAGAAACTAAACCGTCGGATTTTGACCACGGAAATGAAAGTTGCCTGATGAAAATTACTTTACACTCCAAGAACGTTATTGCTACGATTTGAAGCGACATCCGATGAAACATAGATAAGTATAGGTTTTTAAACAATAAATTGCTGACACACATTGTGATTTACACCAGATTCCACACGTTGACTGCTATGACAGCAGTAGGTTCTCACGCAGCAATTGTTTTCGGGGAGCATAGTCCTTGGCTTTAGATCTCAGATTGTTAATTGGTATAAAAAATGCGGCGTTGATCGGCTTGGACATCAGCACCTCTGGGGTCAAGCTCGTCGAATTATCCGAAACCGGAAAAAACGACTTGCGACTCGAGTGTTTTGCTTCCGAATCGCTGCCTCGTGGCGCCGTGGTCGACGGCAATATTGAAAATATTGAGCAAGTGACCGAGGCAGTGCGCCGTGTGTGGAAAAAAAGCGGCACACGCGCCAAACAGATTGCGCTTGGTATGCCGCCAGCGTCGGTCATCACAAAAAAGATTATCTTGCCTGCCGGCATGACTGAGGATCAGCTTGAATTGCAGGTTGAGACAGAAGCTAGCCAGTACATTCCTTTTGCGTTGGATGAAGTAAGCCTGGACTTTGATGTCATTGGTCCGGCTGGCAATTCAGTCGACGATATTGAAATCATGCTTGCTGCAACCCGTAAAGAAAAAGTGGAAGACCGCGTAGCAGTTACCGAGGCCGCAGGGTTGACGCCGACCGTAATGGATATCGAGTCGTATGCTGCACGGGCAGCCGTACACCGGCTGACAGCACAATTGGCAAAGGGCGGTGCCGGCCAGATCGTGGCATTGTTCCAGATCGGTGCCCAGGTAACACACGTCTCGATGTTGTTGGATGGCCAGCCCATTTACGAACGAGAGCAGCCGTTTGGCGGCCATCAGCTGACCCAGGAAATCGTCCGGTCGTATGGATTGTCCTATGACGAAGCCGAGACGAAGAAAAAAACAGAAGATCTGCCGGACGGCTATAAGACCGAGATTCTTGTGCCGTTCTTGGAGAGTGCTGCATTGGAAGTAACCAGGGCTATCCAGTTTTTCTTTACTTCCACGCCTTATACCCGTATCGACCAAGTGTTTCTCGCCGGCGGTTGTGCAGTCATTCCTGGGTTGGTGGATCTGGTGGCATCTCGTACGAAAATTTCCGCCTCTGTTATTTCGCCGTTTAAAGGCATGCAGATGGCTCCGGGTGTGAGGGAAAAACAGCTGCGCCTCGAAGCGCCTGCCTATCTGGTGGCGTGTGGCCTGGCGATGCGGAGATTTAACCGATGATCAGAATCAATCTTCTTCCCCATCGCGAAGAAAAACGAAAGCAGCGCAGGCAGGCTTTCGTGGCGATGATGGCGCTTTCGGCATTGGTTGCAGGCATTGCCCTGATACTGGCTGGCGGGTTTATTTCCAGCAGGATCGCCAATCAAGAGGCGCGCAACACGTTAATCAAGAATGCCAACGCCAAGCTTGATGAAGAAATCAAGGAAATTGCGTCGTTACGGCAAGAGATCGACGCATTAAAGGCGCGCCAACAGGCAGTTGAAGATTTGCAAAGCGACCGTAATCAGCCGGTTCATCTGCTCGATGAACTGGTTAAGCAAGTGCCAGAAGGCGTGTATCTGCGTTCGTTCAAGCAAGATGCGCAGCGCGTGGTACTCAATGGTTATGCGCAATCGAACGAGCGGGTGTCTGAACTGCTGCGAAACCTTAGCAATAACTCGGTCTGGCTGGAGCGGCCCGATCTGATCGAGATTCGCTCGACCGGCATCGGCCAAGGCAAAGAGGCACGCAAAGTGTTTGATTTCACCGTCAACGTCGGTATCAAGCGTGAAAGCGGCAAGGATGCCGCCGCGCTGAAAGATGCGGCCAATACGGCGTCAGTGCCAGCGAATGCGGCCGCAACCGCAACCGTTGCCAGCAAGCCCACGCCTTAATTGAGAGACGCACCATGGCAAATAAAAATAACGTTGGCGCCTCGCTGAGTGCGCAGTTTGAAGGCTTAAGTGGCCGTCATCCCGGCCAGTGGCCATTGGCGCCGCGCATGCTGTGTGCAGTTGGCGTCGTATTGGCCGTGCTGGGCGTCGGGTGGTATGCCTACATTAGCGGGCAACTGGATGTGCTGGCAGAAGGGGAGGCGCAGGAAGTAAAGCTCAAGGAGGATTATAAAAGCAAGATCCAGCAATCAATCAACCTTGAAGGCTTGCGCAAGCAAAAGGCCCAGGTTGGCGAATATGTTGCAACTTTGGAAAAACAATTGCCAAGCAAAGCCGAGATGGACGCTCTGCTTTCCGATATTAATCAGGCCGGACTCGGCCGTGGGCTGCAATTTGAGCTTTTTCGGCCTGGTCAAGTCGTTGCCAAGGACTACTATGCGGAATTGCCCATCGATATCAAGGTGTCCGGCAACTATCATGATGTTGGAGCCTTTTCCAGCGACATTGCCAACCTGCCGCGTATCGTGACGCTTAACAACATGAACCTTATTGCCGGCAAGGACGGCGTGCTGACTCTTGACGCAGTGGCCAAAACCTTCCGCTACCTTGATGCAGAAGAGATAGCTGCGCAACGCAAAGCGGCTGCAGAGAAAAAGAAAGGAGAAAAGAAATGACATCAGAGATGATCAAAGAAATGAAATCTGCCTGTCCTTTTCTCGCAAAAGCGCTATTTGTTGCGATGACGATAGTCGGATTCTCGGGCTGTTCAAACGATGGCGTGGAATTGCAACAGTGGATGCAAGATACCAAACAGCAGACCAAGATCAGCATTCCAAAAATTTCGGAGCCGAAAAAATTCACCCCGTATTTATATGATGGCAAAAGCAGCATTGATCCTTACAGCCCAAGCAAACTGCTGATTGCATTGGCAAAAGCACAAGGCAACAACAACAGTATGTTGAAGCCTGATATGGATCGGCGGCGCGAGCCGTTGGAAAGTTTTCCGCTGGATGCATTAAAGATGGTCGGCACGATGGCAAAGCCAAGCATCATGTACGCCTTGATTCAGACCGACAAGACCGTGTTTCAAGCAAAAGTTGGCAATTACATCGGACAAAATTTTGGAATGATTACCAAGATCACCGATGCCAGTGTCGTATTAAAGGAAATTGTTCAGGATGCGTCCGGCGATTGGGTCGAACGCGAAGCCAAGCTAGAGTTGCAGGAGAGTATAAAATGATTTCGCATCAAACCAAACAGTCTTTCCCGCAATTTAGTGCACGCACCATGTCGCTGGCCCACGCCTGCGCCATGGCGTGCGTGGCAATGCTCTGCAATGCCGCATCCGCTCAGGAAAACGCCATTGAGTCCATTACTGCCAACCAGCAGGGGGCCAATATCATCGTGCGCGTGGCGATGAAAAACCCGTTGGTAAAGCCGCCGATCGGGTTTTCCATCGCCAGCCCGGCACGCATTGCACTAGACTTCCCCGGTACCATCAACGCCACCGGAAAGAGCGCGCAAGAGATCGGGCTTGGCGATGTGCGTAACGTCAATGTAGTGCAGGCCGGCGAACGTTCGAGGCTGGTGTTCAACCTCACCAAGCCGCTTAACTATGCGACATCGGTGGATGGTAAATCCGTTATCGTCACCATCGATGCCACCGGTGGCATACCGGTGGCAGTCAACGCATCCGGCATGCCGGCAAGCGCAACACCGGCTCTGGCAATGGCTGTTACGGCACCGGCTACCGCCTCAACCACAAATTTACCACCACTCGGCAAACAGGCATTACGAGATGTTGATTTCCGGCGCGGCGCCAGCGGGGAGGGGCGCATCGTTATTGACCTGCCCAACAACCAGGTCGGTGTCGATGTGCGCCAGCAGGGGCAAACCATTGTGGTTGATTTTTTGAAAACCGCCTTGCCTGAAGTATTGCGCAGGCGCATGGATGTGCAGGATTTCGGCACACCTGTTTCACTCGTCACAACCATGACCCAAGGCGACAATGTGCGTATGGTCATTGAGCCCAAGGGCTTGTGGGAGCACAGCGCGTATCAAAGTGATACGCAATTGGTCATTGAAGTGCGTCCGGTCAAGGAAGAGCCGAACAAGCTGGTTCAGGGCTCGCAAGGCTATCGTGGCGAAAAGCTGTCGCTGAATTTTCAAAACGTCGAAGTGCGGGCAGTGCTGCAAGTCATTGCTGACTTTACTGGCTTAAACATCATTACCAGCGATACCGTCAATGGCAACCTCACCCTGCGTCTGAAAGACGTGCCATGGGATCAGGCGCTTGATATCGTCATGCAGGCCAAAGGCCTGGACATGCGCAAGAATGGCTCCGTAATCTGGATTGCACCAAAGGATGAACTGCTGACCAAAGAAAAGCTGGAATTAGAGCAGCGCGCACAGATTGCCGATCTGGAGCCGCTGAAAACCGAAACCTATCAGCTGAACTACCAAAAAGCTGAAGCATTCAAGCTGGTGTTTGGCCTGGACGGTTCAAGCGACAGTAAAAACCGCATTCTTTCCAAGCGCGGCAGTGCAGTCATTGATCCGCGTACCAACCAGTTGTTTGTTACTGATATTCCTTCGAAGCTTGAAGATATTCGCAAGCTGGTCAAGAAAACCGATATTGCTTCGCGCCAGGTGTTAATTGAAGCGCGTATTGTCGAAGCTGACGACAAGTTCAGTCGCAACCTCGGTGCAAAACTCGGCTTTGCCGACTTGCGCACCCTGCGTGGCGGCGATTCGGGTTTCCAGCTTAACGGCAATTCCCGCGGTGCATTGACTGGTACTTATCAAGGCCTGGGTGAACAGACTGGTCAGGTAGGCATCGTGACACCTGCTACCGGCGACCTTGGAGGCAATGCGCAATTCGTTAATCTGCCAGCCGCTGCCATCAACGGCAACAATGCGGCAAGCCTTGCGGTGAGTTTGTTTTCTGCTGCAGCAAACCGGTTCTTGAATCTTGAACTGTCGGCGCTAGAGGCTGATGGCAAAGGCAAGATCATCTCCAGCCCGAGGGTTGTGACGGCTGACCAGTTGAAAGCCTTAATCGAGCAAGGTACTGAGCTGCCTTACCAACAAGCTACCAGCAGCGGCGCGACCTCGGTGTCATTCCGCAAGGCGAACCTGCGCCTGGAAGTCACGCCTCAGATCACTCCGGACGGCAACATCATTCTCGACGTTGACGTCAATAAAGATAGCGTTGGTGTGGAAACACGTGCCGGCTTCGCCATCGACACCAAGCACGTCAAGACGCAGGTGTTGGTAGAAAATGGCGGCACCGTGGTGTTGGGCGGTATCTTCCAGCAGACCGAACGTAATTCGGTAGCCAAGGTGCCATTCCTGGGCGACTTGCCAGTGTTTGGTCATGCGTTCAAAACCACTGCCCGCACCAATGATAAAACCGAACTGCTGATTTTTATCACACCAAAAATTGTCACCGACCGTTTGTCGGCACGCTGATTTCACATGCCACCTAACCCACTCGCCACCAATAAAATGAAACCATCTTCCGGAATGCCCATGACCAGAAAATTAACCGGCCTCCTGGGCCTGTTCGGTAGCGCCCTGCTCATCAGCGGTTGTGGCGGTGGAGGCGGCTCGCCGGGAACGGTCGGTGGATCAGGTGGTACCGGTGGTGCCCCCGTCACGCCGGTTGTCGTGCCGGCGCCTTCCATCCGCTTGGCGCTGTTAAACGGCTCAACTGCGACAACTTCGATTAACGCATCCGGCGCGACGACTGCCACGGCAACCATCCTGGATGCAAATGGTCGACCGGTGGCAGGCAAGCTGGTGACCTTTTCGGCCGACGCTGCATTGATTACTTTTAGCCCAAGAACTGGTGCCGTGCTGACTAACTCATCAGGCGTTGCCTCGATACAATTGTCGCCAACTTCAATTTCTTCTGCCGGTGCTGGTGTATTAACTGTTTCAAGCTCACTGGGGCAAATTGTCGACGACACCGGAGCGGTGACATCGGCATCGCTGGATTACCAGTTGTCGGCAGCGAACCTGACATTGTCGGCGCTCGAGGTCGGTGGGGCCACGCCGCTTCCAGCTTATGGCACACGTGCCGTATCGGTATTTGCCAACATCAACGGCTCGCCGGCGACCAATACGCCGGTGCAAGTGACGTTTTCGGCAAGTTGTGGTGTTATTACGCCGGCAACTGTTACTACTGACGGCACCGGCAAAGCTTCAGCAAGCTATACAGCAAATTCTGCCAGCATACCGGGCTGTGCGGGTGCTAATGCAACCATTTCTGCAACTACCACTGGCGCGGCGACACTCAGTGGAACCGTCACAGTCCAGGCAACCCAGGCGACCAATATTCAGTTTGTCGGCGCGACACCGTCGCTGATTTATTTAACCGGATCAGTTGGTGCGACCCAGTCGCAAGTCTCGTTTAAGTTGGTCGACTCAAGCGGCAACCCACTGCAAAACCAGCCCTTGCAGCTTTCCCTCACCAATACCGGAACGGGTGTTTCACTAGGCACTGTTGGCAACACAGCGCCTCAAACGTTGACCAGCGACAGTGCCGGCGTTGTATCCGTGCCCGTGTTCTCAGGCTCGATTCCAACATCGCTACAAGTCAATGCCGCGCTGGTATCTAATTCTGCTGTGAATGCACGATCAAATATCTTGACGGTAGCTTCCGGTGTGCCAGCGCAAAAAGCTGCTAGCCTGGCGGTCTCGAAGCTCAGCATTGAAGGTTTTGATAACGATGGCCAACTGACCGATGTCACGCTTTCGCTAGCTGACCGCCAGGGCAACCCGGTACCGGTTGGCACTTCCGTGAACTTTGTCAGTAGTTCCGGTGTGATGGTGCCTGCAAGCTGCATCGTACCAGCCCGCCCTGATGGCACCTCTTCATCTGCCTGCGCCGTCTCGATCCGTTCCCAAGGCACCCGGCCAACCGGCCTTGGGCTGGCAGGCAAGGTAGCAATTCTGGCTTACACGCCAGGCGAAGAGGATTTTACCGACGCTGACAGTAATAACGTCTATAACCTCGGCGAAGCGTTCTCGGATCTAGGTAATGCTTATCGGGATGATGATTTTGATAACGTGTTCGATGCAGGGGAATTCAGCGTTCCACGATCAGGCAGCAGTGCTTGTGGCGGTGGCACACAGGGCCGTCCTAATACCTGTGACGGCGTTTGGGGCGTTAATGATGTGCGGGTACAAAGCACAGTAATTTTTGCTACCAGCACTGCCAAGTTTCCTGCCGGCCCCACGACACTGCCACTTGCAGCGCCCACATTCATGCTTGGTGACTTGAATGACAACAGCATGCCGACCGGTACCGCAATTGCTGTTGCAGCACGTGCCGGCACACCGACCGGTAATTGCTCAGCCACCGTCGCTCCGACCGCAGTGCCCAACACGTTGGCACCGATTACTGTTTCGGTACGCCCTGCGGCGACGTGTGTGGCAGGTGACCTGATCGACGTCACCATCACCTCGCCACTTGGTGTTGTAACATCCAAGACTTACACGTTGAATTGATTCATGTAGTTAGCTATATGATTCGTTGAGCCAAAGCGGGCATGCGTTATGAACGCCGCCCGCTTAAATTCTTTTCTCGCAGCGTTTCTTCAAGTATTCTGCCGAGCTTCTCTGCTCTACTGGTCTAGAAAAAAGTGGCGCGAAATATATTTCTCATTGGTTTAATGGGTTCCGGCAAGACGACGGTTGGGCGAAACCTCGCTAGGAAGCTCAACAAGCGGTTTATCGATTCCGACCATGAAATAGAGGCGCGCACCGGCGCCTCTATTTCATTAATCTTTGAAATCGAAGGCGAGGAATCGTTTCGCCAACGCGAAGCCGAAGTCATTCGCGATCTGGTCACCCATGATGATATTGTCCTTGCCACTGGCGGCGGCGCCGTATTGCATCCACGCAACCGGGCACTCCTGGCTGCTCACGGCACGGTGGTGTATCTGCGTGCTAGTGTGAATAGCATCTTGCAACGTACCTTGCACGACCGAAGCCGTCCTTTGCTGCAAACCAGTGATCCACGCCAGCGTATTGAAGAACTGGCACGCCAGCGCGATCCGCTCTATAGCGAAATCGCCGACATTGTTGTTGATACTGGCCGCCCTAATGTACAATTTTTGGTGCAAAGCATTCTTGCCCAACTTAAAAGTGATGCCTTCCAGACGCCGGCTGAAGTGTTACTGCCCAGCCCACCATCATGTGTTGCACCAGAATTTATTCCATCAATGTCTAATTTAACCCAGCCAGAATTTTTACCGTCGCCTGCCGTTTTAGGTATAGCGTCCATGACGCTGCAGGTTGAGTTGGGTGAGCGCGGCTACCCGATTGCCATTGGCCCAGCCCTGCTAGACGACACCGCCTTGATCACCCAGGCCATTGCCGGGGAGCGTGTCGCTGTTGTGACTAACACGGTGGTGGCACCGCTTTACCTTGCCCGCCTGACGGCGTCGCTGCTAGCTGCCGGCAAGAAGGTGACATCGATTGTATTGCCTGACGGCGAGGAAGAAAAAAACTGGTCCAGCCTGATGCTGATCTACGATGCGCTCCTGGCCGACAAATGTGATCGCAAGACCACAATTGTGGCGCTTGGTGGCGGTGTGGTTGGCGATATGGCCGGTTTTGCGGCCGCCACTTATATGCGCGGTGTGCCCCTGGTACAAGTGCCGACTACGCTACTCTCGCAGGTCGATTCTTCGGTTGGCGGCAAAACCGGCATCAACCATCCTCTCGGTAAAAACATGATTGGCGCGTTCTATCAACCGCTCGCCGTGGTTGCCGATACCAGCACCCTTGCCACGTTGCCAGCACGAGAGCTTTCGGCAGGGCTGGCCGAAGTCATCAAGCACGGCGCCATTATTGATGCAGAATTTTTTGAATGGATTGAGCGCAATATTGCCGCCCTGCGGGCACGCGACCCAACAGCACTCGCCCATGCTATCCGTCGCTCGTGTGAAATCAAAGCCGATATCGTGCGTCAGGACGAACGGGAATCCGGTCTACGTGCCATCCTGAATTTTGGCCATACGTTTGCTCATGCAATTGAAGCCGGACTGGGATTTGGCACCTGGCTGCACGGCGAAGCGGTGGGCTGCGGCATGGTCATGGCGGCGGATTTGTCATGCCGTCTGGGTTTTATCGATGCGCAACAAAAAGAGCGACTGACCCGTCTTGTCGAAGCAGCTGGGTTGCCAATCGTAGCACCCGATCTGGGCCACACTACCTGGCTTGAACTGATGCAAATTGATAAAAAAAATGAAGCAGGCGTTATCACTTTTATCCTCTTGCGTCCGCTTGGCACAGCATTAATCACCACAGTACCCGACGGGGTATTGGCCCAGACGCTCTCAGTTTGCGCCCGCAAGCATTGATTGTCCGTATTCAGCACAAGGTAAAGCGATGGATAGCGACTTAAATTTGGCGCCCTACGCGGCTCATTCGGCATCGTCCTGTGGCCGTGTATTTGCCGAGGCGCCGGATGCCTCCCGTAATGAATTTCAGCGCGACCGTGACCGTATTATTCACTGTGCAGCGTTTCGCCGGCTTGAATACAAAACTCAGGTATTTGTGAATCATGAAGGCGATCTGTTTCGCACCCGCTTAACGCATAGCATTGAAGTGGCGCAAATTGCGCGATCGATTGCCCGCAACTTGCACTTGAATGAAGATTTGGTGGAAGCCATTTCATTAGCCCACGATCTTGGCCACACACCATTTGGCCACGCCGGGCAAGATGCCTTAAATGCCTGCATGCGTCACCACGGCGGCTTTGAACACAACCTGCAAAGCCTGCGCGTGGTTGATACGCTTGAGCAGCGGTATGGTGCATTCGACGGCTTGAACCTCACGTTCGAAACACGCGAAGGGATTTTAAAACACTGTTCCCTTGCCAATGCCAAAAAGCTTGGTGAAATTGGGCAGCGATTTATCGACCGCAAGCAGCCAACACTAGAGGCCCAACTTGCTAATCTTGCTGATGAAATTGCTTATAACAATCACGATATCGACGATGGCTTGCGCTCGGGTTTGCTCACCACAACGCAGCTTGATGAGATCGATTTTTATGCCCGGCAACGACGCGAAGTTGAGCAGACTTTTCCAGGCATAACCGGACGTCGGGCAATTAACGAAACAATTCGGCGCATGATCAATTCATTAATTGTCGATGTCATTACCACTTCCCAAGAGCGCATCAACGCAGCCGACGTACGCAGCGCAGCGGATGTACGCCAAGCTACGCCACTGATCGCGTTTTCAGAAAAAATTGGCGCCGAAGCTGCGCTGCTAAAGCGTTTTCTTCGAGAAAATCTTTACCACCATTATCAAGTCAACCGCATGACAAGCAAGGCACGGCGAATCATCACCGGGCTTTTCGATGCGTTTATGGAAGAGCCAAATTTATTGCCACCCGATTATGTTGTGGCCCCGCGTGATGAAATGGATGCGCCGGCAATGCAGGTGCGCAAAATCGCTGACTACATCGCCGGGATGACGGATCGCTACGCAATGCGTGAACATCGCAGGTTATTCCAGGTCGACGAAATTTAGACGCTGCAACGCCACGCTACAACACTGCGCTTCAACCTTGAATTCAACAGTTCGACTATTTAAAAATTTGTCGTCAACGTCAGCCGCACCGAGCGTGATTCAATCGGATGAAAATGCGTGTCGGCGGTTGCTGAGCCAGGAGCTTCATTGGCCAGACGTGATTCATAAAAGTAATCGATTGCAGAGTCTTTGCGGTTGGTTAAATTAAAACCTTCCAGTTCAAGGCGCATGGTTGGGCTAATTTTGTAACCCACCCGGCCATTAAGTGTTGTTGTGCTTTTGGATCGCACGCTATTGTCTTCCAGTAAAGGCCGTGGCCCAAAAAAGCGCAGTTGTAACGCCCCGAACCAGGGGCCCAGCTGGTCAATTGCCATCGCCAGCGACGCTACGCCTTCCACGGCACCGGGTATGCGGTCACCAACGGCATCGTTATTACGAAAGCGCGCTTTTGCAAAGGCCAAATCAGCATCCACAGTCAACCACCGCGTCGGCTTGAAATAGTTATTTAATTCAAAGCCCACGCGTCGGCTCGGGCGGCCCGCTTCGGTTGTTCCGGCGTCGCCCACAAATACCAGCTCTGAATCGAAATTGAGCTGATAAATAGCCAGCGAGCTTTGCAAGCCCGGAATAATTTCTGTACGAACGCCTACTTCAGCGCCTTTGCTGCGCACAAGCGCCGGCACGCGATCGACAGCATCTCCCGTTTTTGGGTCCACTGAGATGGTGGTGCCACGCGCATCATTACTATGAAAGCCGGTGCCGAGATTGAGGTAATACTCGGTTTTTGCCCATGGCCCAAAAATGAAATTCAGTTTTGGGCTGGTGATGCGGTCATCGGCTTTGCCCGAATTTTGTGCATTATCACTGCGTACGTCGAAGCGATAAAAGTCTTGGCGCAGCCCTGCCACGGTCTTGAATTTTTCAGTCCAGCTTGTGGCGTTTTCAACATACAGGCCGGCACTTCCTTCGCTGATGCGGTCTTGGCGCGCTGTGCTCAGGCGCTGCTTCGCAGCAGTGTTGTATAAGCCATTCTGAATATTGTCATGCTGCAATTGCATGCCCAGCGTGGTTTCAGAATTTTTGCCCAATAGCGATGTTGGCAGGGTGTGGCTGGCATTCAAACCAGTCGTGGTGCGGTTGTCTTTTTGGTTGAATTGGTCACCGTTTATCGGGTCATCAAGAAAATAGGTAAAGTTCGAATAGAGATCTAGCTCATTGCGCAAAATATAGCCATTAACGTAGGTGGCACCGCTGCTGTTGGTGCGCCGCCATGCACTGGAAATACTATAACGACGGGCCTGACCGCCATCGGTTGTGTCGATCGCATCAAAGCGCCCAAGCTCACCACGTTCTACCGCGCGTTTTGGAATTTGGTCGGTGGCGTTCCAGTTCGCGCGATAAGCCATCGCCGTTATATTCATGCCATTGCCTGCGCTACCTTCGCTGTAGCGCAGCACGCCATTTATTTTTCGGTAGTTGTCGGGGCTGGTGAAGGGCCCATTGTTATGAAACAGCTCGATTGCATACAGCAAATTGCCATTGCCGAATGCTGGCGAATCCGCCAATAGCGTGCGTCCAAATCGATGTTGCCCTATGCCGATGCTGGCAATCCCTTTTTCCAAACGGTCTGCATAGACCACGCTAGCCGTGCCAGCAGAGGCAAAATCGCCCTCGGCAGCGTAATACGGTCCTTTACGATAATCCAGGCGCGTTGCCAGTTCCGGAATTAAAAAATTCAAGTCCGTCCATCCTTGGCCATGGCCATGACTGCGTTGGTTCACGATCATGCCATCCACAGTGGTGCGCAAATCGGTGCCGTGGTCAAGGTTAAAACCACGCAAGTAAAACTGATTGGCTTTGCCTTCGCCACTGTGCTGGCTAACGATTAACCCCGGTGTTGCCTCGAGCAATTCCCCGGCACGATAAACAGTGCGCGCTTGCAGTTGCTCCTGCGTCACTACGCCGGTATTGGCCGATTCTGCAATCCCGAGCTGGCTGTTGCGCGATGTTTCAATTACGACCGTCTCAAGCTGTGTGTCAGATTGTTTGGAAGGTTCGGCTGCTGATGCAATTGGCGCGGTAACGAGTAAAAGTGAGAATGAGAGTAAAAACGAGGCTGGGGCGGGGTAAATACAAACAGAAGGAATCATCACTGTGCGCACGAGGGAGAATTAAAGGCGCGGGGAGGGTATCAAATTAACGTTCTTAAAAAGGAGAATTTTTAGGAAATTGATGATTTTGTGTTGAATAAACAACTTTCTCGTGCGAGGAAAACAGTGAAGCGGCCAATAAGCGGCCTTAAGTCCACATCCGCCTCAAAAATTGTCGTTTTAGCAAGCCCTTCCGGCCAGGAGACTATAATCTACGGTTTTCTCGCGCAGCCCAAGCGCCTTGCCTCCCCTTAAAAAGCTCTCCGCAATGAATAATTCGATCAATAAAACCGGAATCCCCTCGGTGCCGAACGCCACCCAGCCATCACAAGCCGCTGTGCCGTCTCCCAGCGCAGCACTGGCGACGACAACGGATGCGCCGTTTAATCGACCTGGCAGAGCGCCAAATCCAGCATTCGATGATTTAAGAAGACCGTCCAAACGTCGGGCTGCCGATAGCCAGCCTCCTGCCCTGCAGGTTGTCACATCCTTGTCAGAGTTGCCGGAAACGTTTCTTGTCGGCGCACTGCAGTATCAGGGTGGTCGGGAGTTGGATGGCACCCTGACGCTATCCAAGCGCTTTGCAGCCCTAACGAATGAGGCGCGCAGGCAGCGGGTAGTCACGCTGGCACAGCGACCAGGCCGCATTGTGCAAGAGAAATTGCCGACATGGCTGGAATTATCGGATATGGGTGTTGGCAACCCCAATATGGGAAACGTTCTTAAGACAATGCAACCTGTGTTGCCAGCCGGCGAAGGGGGACCGCTTACACGCAATGCTCGAGCGTATGCAAGAATGCGACAGGTAGCGCGGTTAGCGAGAGAATTTGGCGGATTAGCATGGCGCATTGGGGCTCATCATGCTGATATAGGGCAAATGAATGCGCAACGTCAAACCCATGGATTTGGCATTCGGGTGTACCGGAATGAGCAAAGTTTGAGATACCGAGGTAATTTTAGAAACGGTTTGCCTCATGGACTTGGTTATGTGGATTTCATAGGCGGCACTCGTTTTGAAGGGATGTTTGAAAATTATCAGAAGCATGGCCAAGGCACGTTCTTTTATGCCAATAACGATCGTTTTGAAGGAATGTATGAAAATGATCAAAGGCATGGCCAAGGCACGTCTTTTTATGCCAATGGCGATCGTTTTGAAGGGATGTTTGAAAATGATCAAAGGCATGGCCAAGGCACGTCTTTTTATGTCAATGGCGATCGTTTTGAAGGGATGTTTGAAAATGGTTTAGCACATGGTCGATGTACAAAATTTTTTGCCGATGGCACTCGTTTTGAAGTGACGTATGAAAATGGCCAAGCGCATGGCCAAGGCACGGTCTTTTTTGCCAATGGCGATCGTGCTGAATTGATGTATCAAAATAATCAACAACAAGGCGAGTTTATTTATGTCGATGGCAGTATCTTTGAAGAGGAAATTGGAACTGATTCTTCTTCAAAAGAAGATAAGTCTTAACCCGGCCAAACTTACGATTGCTTTGATCGGCTGCCAAGCAAGCAACGTGAACTACATCAATTCAACACCAAATCGGCGCACCACCAACGCAAAGCCGACAAAGCAAACAACCGTAATCACGCAGCATGCAAGCAAAGTTGCCCAAAACCCTAGGCGGGGCAGCAACAGCGGAAACGCGAGAAACATGGGCAGCGTCGGCACCACATACCAAAAGGCATACCACGCGTGATTGGCAATCTTTTCCATCGGTTGCTTTTCCAGCTGAAGCCACACCAAAGCTAAAAGTGTGACAAGCGGTAGCGCCGCAATAAGCCCACCCAGGCGGTCATTGCGCCGGGCAATCTCTGACACCGCTACGACAACGGCTGAGGTCACCAGGTATTTGATCACAAGCCAGCTCATTGCTTAAGCCTTTGCCAAGGTATGCTCGTAAAGAATTGCGCAGCCAATACCGATCAGTAAAAGCCCTCCAATCAGTTCAGCGCGTTTGCCAACCAGCGACCCCAGCGCCCGGCCGGCCATCACGCCAATTGTCACCATCAAAAATGTCGAGACGCCAATCGCAGCGGCTGTCACGATGATGTTGGCATCGAGCAGTGCCAAGCCGACGCCTACAACCATGGCATCGATGCTGGTGGCAAACCCTGTTAGGGCGAGTACCCAAAGCGTGTGCCGGGTTGGTTTCGGCAATACCCCACTTTCTGGGGTCAGGGCAGAGCGCATCATCATGATGCCAATGGCAGAGAGCAGAATAAATGCAATCCAATGGTCCCATGCGGCCACGTAGGGTGCCGCGGCACGCCCCAACGCCCAACCAACAATTGGTGTGATCCCTTCGATCACACCGAAGATCGCGCCGGTTTTAAGCGCCTCACGCCAAGAAGGTTTGTCCAACGCCGCGCCTTTGCCAACAGCTGCTGCAAAAGCATCGGTTGACATGGCAAGTGATAACGCTGCGGTAGCAAAAAAATTCATATCTGTAAAACCAAAAAACATTTTCAACAATATGCGAAGTAAGCCTTGCGCTTCAATTTGCCGCATTTTTAAGCGTACCATGCGCGCGCATTAATAAAGATGCAAAATTAATAACATCATGAAGAGCGAACGTTCGTGGCAACTGGAAAAGCGCTAATGGGTAATTGCATCAACAAAACACATCAACCAACAACTTTTGTCTCACCAAGTAATGCAGCAATTAATCAATGCCAAACCAAAAATCGGCGCGCACCGGCTAAAACAGCCTTAGTTGCTGCAAATGATACGGCCTTCGCAGGTCTACCCAAACGAGCTGGTGCCGACAGCACAACACCTGCTGTCGTGACAAAAAAACATTCCGGTTGCTGGATTTGCACCAAGCGCACCCGGAGATTACGCCCTTTATTGCCAGCAATCTCAATTTCGACGAGGTCAAAGAGCTGCGTCAATGCAACACCGTATTCAAGACTCAACATGCCTCATTTTTCACGAAGCTAGCGGTCGTTAATAGCCCAAAAATCGCCGATATGGCAGCGTTATTGGTCGATGCAAACAATGTTTGCAGAATTCGTATTATCAATACCCTTTACTTTGGGGATAAAGAATTAGCGCAATTAATTGAATTGCTGCCGGAGAATGGCGCACAGGTCGTGGAGCTCGATCTAACTGCTTGCAGGCAAATTACTGATGCGGGGATTGCTCATTTGCGCAATTTGACGGCTCTACGGTCACTGAACTTAGACAACTGCTCTCAAATCACGAACGTCGGGCTTGCCCATCTTAGCCATAAGACCGCGATGCGGTCATTGAATTTGCGTGACTGCCGCCGCATTACGAACGCCGGGCTCGCTCCTCTAGCGGGTATGACCAGGATGCAATCGCTGAATTTGCAGGAGTGTGATCAAATCACTGACGCCGGGCTCGATTTTGTTGAGGAAATGCCAGTGCTCCAGTCGTTGCTTTTGTATGGCTGCCGTCAAACCTCTGCCGCCAGGCATGCTCAAATTGAAAATTTTACAAAGACTAATCGGAGAAATTTAGAGGGATAACTACGCCAGGAAGATACGTAGGTCGGCGCCATTTTTTCTCAATAACACCTGGTAATACAGCAAAATTCACTGGTTGCAGCACGTCGGCTATTTCAACGCCGAGCGCTGCAAATAATGTGGCATTCTCTGCTGCGCCCAAGCGCGGGTAAAAATGCTACCCCGCTCTTGTCACTACCCAAAAAATTGTTTATTACTCTAAGCCATTAGCGCAACGACCGATCAAACCAACCCCTCATGCGCCATCGCTTTTTTCACAGAAGGACGCTCCATCAATTGGTCACGGAAAGTAGTAAGTTTGGTGGGTACTTCAAGGTTATTTTTTTTAGCCCAGAGCATCATCACAAACAAGTAAAAATCTGCAACGCTCACGGTTGATCCAAACAAATATTCGCCTTGCATCGTGTCGGCAAGATAGTGCATGCGCTTTAAAATCATCGCGCCAGCCTTTGCTTTTTCATCATCGCTGCCCCCAGCAAAAAATGGCTTGAACTGCTTATGAATTTCCGTCGAAATATAAGCCAGCGCCATCAATAAGTGCGTATGTCCGAGCGGGCCAGACGGCTTTAATGATGATTCTTGATGGGCTACCCAATCGAGAATTGCTATGTTTTCAGTGATGGTTTCGCCCGAGTCAAGCACGAGAGCGGGAACGTAGCCTTTAGGATTGATGGTTGTAAAGTCAACACCGTCTTGCGTACGTTTTGCTTTCAGATCGACTTTCTCGTGTTCAAAATGCAGGCCCGATTCGTGCAGCGCAATGTGGTCGGCCAAGCTGCATGCGCCAGGTGAATAGTAGAGTTTCATAACGGTTGTTCCTTGCTAGTGTGTGAAGTTAGACTAATCATTATTTGATCAATCAATCGAATTTTGCAAGCCGCGCGTATGGTGAAATATTGGATTGACCGTAGCCTTTTATTTCTATTATTTAGAGCGGCTGCTGATGTTTGCCCTCAAGACAGCATCCAGCCATCGATGCCAATGTAATACCTGGTCGAACGGCCAGCGCCTGCTTTATACAATAACCCCATGCCTTCTAAGTCAATTAGCTCGCGGGAAGCGGTTGCTCGTGAAATACCCGTCAGGTTTGTATATTTTTTTGTATTCATCGCTCCTTCAAAACCATGTGGGCCTGCATCCAACAGAAGATTGAGAATTTTGCGCTGGCGCAGCGATAGTGTTTTGTCGCAATGACGAAGCCAGAAGGTGGCTTTTTCAAGGGACTGGTCCACGATCAATGCTACCTGCTCGCAAGCAGATCTTATCTATGCAATGAACCAGGCAATCCATTGTGTCATGTCTAATGATCCACGTTGTGCTTGATTCAGTTCTTCATAGTATGCATTGCGATTTTCAAGCAAGCATTGTGAAATGCGGATCAATCGGCTTTGTTCGCCGGCATCGCGAGCGAGCATAAAATCAATGACTGCCCTTCCAACGCAGCCATTGCCATCTTCAAAAGGGTGAATGGCTTCCAACCAAAAATGTGCAATAGCGGCTTGTACAAATGCATCTTGCTCTTGCAGCGCTTTCAGCCAGTCGAGTAAGCAATTCATCTCAGCTGCCACAGCTGCCGACAGCGGTGCTTCATAGCGAATCGTTTCGCCTCCAATACCACCACTGACAATTTGCATCGGCTCAGCGTGGTCTCGGTAGGCACCAACACGTATCGCAGTCATTCCTGAAAAACCGGTTGGGAACAGGGCAGCTTGCCATCCCTGCAAACGCTCATGAGTCAATGGCGCCCTGGCATTTGTGATGGCATCGTCCATGATGTCGAGTAGGCCGTCGATATGCCTTGGCGTTGCCAAGCTATCTTGCTGAGTGCCTGTAAGACGGCGTGCTATCGATGAACGCATGGCTTGCAAATTTAAGCGTTCGCCTTCATTAGCGGCCGTGGAAATCGTTTCTTGGAGCCAGGCTTCAGCAACAAGTTCTTGCCGCGTGTCAAAACCCAGAGCAGCGAGCTTACCTTCCAACCTACCTTGAGCCCGTCTCGTTAGCGCAACTTCAGCACTAATTTGATGTCGGTCGAAGGTGAAGGAAGACCATTGCGAAAGTTGCCTACTTGCTTTCATCGATGAATCAATGTGTGAATAAGTTCATGAGTCGATCGTAGGCTTTAATCGACTCAAATATTGATGCGATTATGTGGACTAGCTTTTAGAAAAACATAGAGAATGGCCAACATTGACAAAAATTCGGCTATGTTGTTACTCTCAAGCCATCAACTATTTATATCTGGTCCATCATTTTGATGATTAAGCCCGTGCCGTCGGCAGACATTTTCAAACCACCACTCACCATTAATAAAACGGCACGCGCTGAGATGAAGCAACAGCGCCCCTGTGTCATGTGGTTTACCGGGTTGTCTGGCGCCGGAAAATCCACAACCGCCAATCTGGTTGAAACCCGTCTGCATGCGCTGGGCCACCACACGTATCTATTAGATGGCGACAATATCCGCAGCGGCCTGAACCGAGACTTGGGTTTTAGCCAGACAGACCGTGTTGAAAACATGCGTCGGGTTGCCGAAGTCGCACAGCTAATGGTTGATGCAGGCTTGATTGTGTTGGTATGTTTGATCTCGCCTTACCGTATAGAACGAGGCCATGCAAGAAAGCTGTTTAACGCCGACGAATTTATTGAAGTCTTTGTTGATGTTGCGGTGTCAATTGCCGAACAGCGAGATACCAAAGGCTTGTATAAAAAAGCCCGGCGGGGCGACATTGCCGACTTCACCGGTATAAGTGCCACTTACGAGCCGCCAGGCTCACCAGAGATTTACCTGGATACATCCACGCAATTAGCCAGCAAGTGCGCAGACGCTGTAATTGAATACCTTGCAACAAACAGCTATCTCTAGCGCTTGCAGGCAAGGCATATTGCCAAAGCACCAGTTGATGATCGACTATTACTAAAACTCTATTCTTCCACGCGCGTAAACACTTCAATATTTTGTCGAGATATTTAACAGATGTTGAATATGGCGATTCCAGATTATTCCTAAGCTACTGGTAGAAAAAGGATTATTCGATAAGGCACGGAACTTGCTTAACGCTACAGTGTTGCGCGATAAATGCCGATTGACTGACCAACAGTGTTTATCCAAAACCCTCTTCCACTTTTCAGAGTAAAAATCATGAGCACTCAACGCCTTGCCGCTGCTTTAACACTTGCGATCTCAACGCTTGTTGCATTCGCCCCAGCTAATGCGGCGATCATTGTTGCCGATACGGTCATTAATTTTTCTAATTCAGGGGCAAATCCTTCCTTTCCAACTGGATCTTACGGTGGGACTTTCCCTGGAAGTTTCCCAGTCGTCGCCCCCCTCAGTCACGCTACTGATGGGCTTGCAACGACTTTTGTATCTCTCCCAACAGGGTCTTCAATCACACTCGGTTTTAGCGGCGGCTTTGTCTTCGACGGGCCAGGATTGGATCTTTTTGTCTCGGAAGTTGGTGGGTCCGATGAGCTTGCAGATATTTTTATCTCGTCCGATTCAGGATCAAGCTTTACTTTGCTGGGGCAAGCAACTACGGCAACGGTTTCCGGATTCGACTTCGCCAACATTGGTTTCATCGGCAACGTGAATGCAGTAAAGGTAGTGGGTTTGGATAACCTCGGCGGTTCCCCCGGGTTCGACCTGGCTTTTGTACAAGGCTTGGAAGGCAGTGTCGTGATCAATCCGACACCAGTGCCAGTGCCAGTGCCAGAGCCAGCGTCATTTGCTTTGATGGCAATAGGAGCGTTGAGCGTTGCGGCGTCAAGGAAGCGACGTGCTCGCTCCCAGGCTGCAAAACAGGCAGCTTATTAGTGTGCGTTGTAGCGTGAATTACAAAGCTATGCTTTGTAATTGCGATTGCAAGCTTAAAAAAAGCCGCTCATTAGAGCGGCTTTTTTGTTCTGCTAAGCGCCAATTAAATCATGCTATGGGAAAGAGTAGACCTATTTGATCCTGTTGCTCACAAAACGCCTGACGGCATGGCTATTTCCGGCAATCGCTTAATTGCCGCATGGTGGTGGTTCTGAATTCTGGTTTTATGCTTAATAACTTGTCTATCGAGCTTATCGATCAAGGTATCAACGGCGGCGTAAAGATCCTGGGCAATGCTTTCAGCATGCAGGTCTTTGCCAGGCACACGAAGATTAATTTCGGCCTTCTGTCGTTTCTCTTTTTCAGGCAGTTTTTCAACGGTCAAGATGACTGCAATATCAATCACATGGTCAAAATGGCGTTGGATACGTTCCAGTTTGGTTTGAACGTATTCGCGAATGGCAGGTGTTAAGTCAAGATGATGTCCACTAATTGTCAGATTCATACGGCACTCCTAAGTGATATCGCTGGCGGTTCCGGTGGTTGGGAACACAGCAACGGTTGCAACACTACAAAAACTACAGGGCCTTACGCAGGCTAACAGGCCCAATTTTCAAGGCTTCGCGGTATTTCGCCACAGTACGTCGGGCAACCACCATGCCCTGTTCGGCCAGCATGTCTGCGATCTTGCTGTCAGAGAGGGGGATTTTTGTGTTTTCTGCTCCTATCAATTGTTTAATTAATGCACGGATGGCGGTGGATGACGCTTCACCTCCCGCATCTGTTGCCACATGGCTACCAAAAAAATACTTCAACTCAAACATGCCATGCGGGGTAAGCATGTATTTTTGAGTTGTCACACGTGAAATCGTACTCTCGTGTAAACCTAGTGTATCAGCTATCTCACGCAAGACAAGGGGTCTCATTGCGACCGCGCCATGGGCAAAAAAGTTCTTCTGACGTTCAACAATCGCTTCAGAAACCCGCAAAATTGTGTCAAAACGTTGGCGCATGTTTTTAATCAGCCATTTGGCTTCTTGCAGCTGCGAACCAAGTGAGCCATCGCCCTTGCTCTGCTTCAAGATATTGGCATAGAGGGCATTGACTCGCAAACGCGGCATGACATCCTGATTAAGCATGACTTGCCAGCTTCCAAGAAGGCGTTTGACGATGACATCGGGTACGACATAGTCCGAAGCCCCAGACGCAAACGCTGCCCCCGGGTGCGGATTGCACTGTCTGATCACGCATTGCGCCTCGCGTAGATCTTCATCATCACAATCAAGAATTTTTTTAAGCTTCGTGAACTCTCGCTGAGCAAACATTGTGAGATGCTTTTCAGCAATAACAAGTGCCCTGCGCCGTGTGACCAAGGCAATGTTTGGCAGTCGACGGATTTGCAGCGCCAGGCACTCGCCAGCGTTTCGCGCGCCCACGCCTGCAGGATCAAAGCTTTGTATTAGCCTTAAAGCGATCAGGAATTCGTCCGGGTCAATTTCCAGTTCCGGCGGCATGCGCGCGTGAATCTCTTCAAGTGGTTCTTCCAGGTAACCGTTGTCGTCCAGCGCATCAATCACCAGTTCAACCAAAGCCCGGTCCCGCGGCTCACGCGCTGTGGTGCGCATCTGCTCCAACAGATGTTGACGCAAGGTAATCTCTTGTGCTTCGAGCTGCGGTCGGGCGTCATCATCGTCTGGCGCCTTGCCGGTGCGGGCAACGTCATCAAAACTCCACTCAGCTTCGCCGTTGGTGTCGGCCGCTGGCGTTTCCGGGCCATCGTTGCCGGCTTCCCCATCACCTGTCAAGGATTGGCTGGCTTCTGTTGTTGCCCCTTCCGGTGCCGCACCGACTGCACCGATTGCGCCATCAGCTAATAACCTGATGGAGTGATCCAGTGGGTCATCCACCCGTTCCAGCATCGGGTTGTCGCTTAGCATCTGTTCCAGCTCTTGATGCAGCTCCAGTGTGGAAAGCTGCAACAAACGGATTGACTGCTGCAATTGCGGTGTGAGCGCAAGATGCTGTGAAACACGAAGTTGGAGGCTTTGTTTCATGGAATGCCAGGTGGCAGCCGTTACATCCGGAAGTGCTCGCCGAGATACACCCGGCGCACCGATTCGTTGGCAATAATATCTTCCGGTTGGCCGCTTGCCAGTACCTCGCCTTGGTTAATGATGTAGGCACGGTCACAAATGCCCAATGTTTCGCGCACATTGTGGTCTGTGATCAATACACCGATACCGCGCTCTTTCAAGAAGCCGACGATACGTTGGATGTCGATTACGGCGATCGGATCGACCCCGGCGAAGGGTTCATCCAGCAGCACAAAGCGTGGGTTCGTGGCCAACGCGCGAGCGATTTCCACCCGTCGGCGCTCGCCGCCAGAAAGCGACAAGGCTTGATTGTCACGCAGGTGCTCAATCTGTAGTTCGTTCAGCAGGGTATCTAGACGTGTTTGTAATGCCACCTTGGTCATGGCGCGTCCTTCCACGCTCTGCAACTCCAGCACGGCACGGATATTGTCTTGTACGCTTAATTTACGAAAAACCGACGCTTCCTGCGGCAAATAAGATAGGCCAAGCCTGGCTCGGCGGTGGATCGGCATATGAGAAATGCCGGTGCCATCCAGATCGATTTCGCCTGCATCCAGCGGCACCAGGCCGACGATCATGTAAAACGATGTCGTCTTGCCGGCACCATTGGGGCCTAACAAGCCAACAACTTCGCCACTGGCGACATGGAGCGAGACATCGCGCACGACTTGGCGTACGCCGTAACTTTTCTGTAAGCCCTTTACCGTTAAGGTACTGGTTGTCATGCCACTCATTACGGTTCCTTGACATCAATGCGCGGTTGAATGACCGCCTTGATGCGCCCGGTACCAGGCGCTGCGCCGGGCACGTTGTTGTTGACCGAAATAAATTCAGCACGGGTATCGTAGGAAATAAAGTCGCCATCTATTTCATCAGTCGGTTTGGTGCCTTCCAGACGCCGCAACTTTGCCCTGGTGTAAAGCTTGACCACTTCCGTGCGCCCATCATATTCAATGCGCTCAGCCTGACCTTCCACCCACAGGTTCGGCGCACCATCGCGTTTTTGGCGAAAGGTCGTCAAAGCCCCCGGCGCTGCATACAGCGTCGCAAACTGGTAGCCGGCACGGTCTTGCGTAACGACTACGCGCCCAGCCTTCATCAATAACGTTCCCCGAGTGAGCACGACGTTTCCAGAAAATGTGTTGACCTGCTTGACGTCATCATGCGTCATTTGGTCGGCCGCAATGTCGGTAGCCTTCTCGGAATCGGCTTTTTCAGCAAATGCAGGATGTATTGCAAATAAATTCAGCAGGCACAGTGCAATTTGGCAAAAACGTTTCATTAAAAATCCAGGTTGTTTCAGGCGATAGTGCAATCGGCCATTCAAATAAAACCTCATTGTGTCGTGGGTACTGCAGGCGTTGCTACGCGCGGCGGAAAACTGCCATGTACCTGCTCCATCAGCTTGATCTGACGCGTAGCGTTGTTGGCCTCCATGCCAACGCCTGTCATGCGAGCTTGCCCCAACATGATCTCGACCGCCTTGTCGGTTCGCAAGATTTCATCATCCGGGAATATTTGCAAGTACTCTGATTTCAATGTAAAAGGCTCGCTGCCTGCCGCTGCTGGTTGATGGGCCACGACCTTGTCGATCATGTCGATCCGGTTATTGTCAGGCGTGGCAATTGCATGCTGGGACCGTATCATCAACGCTGGTTTGCCGGGACGCAGGCTTTGGACCACCGGAAGTGTAATTTCATAACTATTGTCGAGCGGGCGATGAATCATGCGTGCACCGGCAATGTTGTATTGCGCCTCCCCGGCGATAGACATGCGCACGAAATTAAATTTTTCAACATAATAATCAGGCTCGTTGCGGCGCTGATCTGGCTTGCCGGTCTCGGCCTGCCGATTGACGACCTGTAGCAGCCAAAAGCTGCCTAGCGCCAGCCCAATAGCCCCCCCCAGAAAAATTAGCACCCGATAACGGCCGGTGCCTCGGCGAGAGCGCAGGAGCCAGCTCATCGCACGTAGGGTGCAAGCGCCGCATCATAGTGGTGCTGTGCCCGCAACAGTAGATCGCATATTTCGCGTGCGGCGCCGGCGCCACCAGTGGCCTGAGTAACATAGTGGACTCTGGTACGCACTTCCACATGCGCACTTGGCACGCTTGCAGCAAAACCGACCTGCATGAGTACCGGCAGATCAAGCCAATCGTCGCCGATGAAACCGCAGGCATCTGGCGCCGTGCCGGTTTCTGCGCATAATTTTGCGAAGGCGTCTCGTTTGTCATGCACGCCCTGTATCACATGCTTGATGCCAAGGTCGGTGGCCCGGCGTAAAACAATTGGTGAATTGCGCGCACTGATAATGGCCGTGCCAATGCCCACTTGCTGCAGCAGCTTAATGCCGTAGCCATCAAGCACGTTAAAACGTTTCATTACTTCGCCGTCGGCATTGAAGTGCAGGCTGCCATCGGTGAGGATGCCATCGACGTCGAATACCATTAGCTGCACACCAGCAGCACGGGCTAATACTGCTTCAGTTACCGGCGGATGCATCAGATCACCTTGGCACGGGTGAGGTCGTGGATGTGCAAGGCACCCACCAACATGCCGCTATCGTCCGCCACCAGTAGCTGGTTGATGCGAAACCGTTCCATGATCTCGACGGCTTCCACGGCCAATTGGTCTGGGCCAATAGTGCGTGGCCCCGCATGCATGACGTCGGCAATGGCAAGGAGGGTGAAATCCTGCACATGTTCGATGAGGCGGCGCAAATCGCCATCCGTAAATACACCGACCGGTTTGAAATCAGCATCAACAATAGCGGTCATGGCCATGCCCTTGCGGGTAATTTCCAGCAAAGCGGCAGACAACGGCACATTGGCCGCCACGCTTGGAATATCATCACCGCTACGCATTACGTCTCGCACATGCGTTAGCAAGCGCCTGCCAAGCGCGCCGCCTGGGTGGGAGCGGGCAAAGTCTGCCTCTCCAAAGCCGCGTGCATCCAATAGCGCCACGGCTAACGCATCGCCCATGGCGAGAGCAGCAGTAGTACTGGCTGTCGGTGCCAGGTTCAACGGGCATGCCTCCTGCGCTACTGCCACATTCAAATGCACCTGCGCCAATCGCGCTAGGCTTGAATGATCGTTGCCCGTCATGGCAATCAAACCCGCACCCAGACGCTTCACGGTCGGCACCATTGCCAGCAACTCCGCAGCTTCGCCGGAATTGGATAATGCAACTAACACATCATTGCTGGTGATCATGCCTAAATCGCCGTGAATTGCCTCGGCGGCATGCACGAAAAGGGCAGGTGTCCCAGTCGAGGCTAATGTGGAGGCAATTTTTCGGGCGATGTGGCCAGACTTGCCAATGCCTGATACGACCACCCTACCTGTACAGGTCAGGAGCAAGCCAATCGCTTGGGCAAACGGATCATCAGGGTTATCGGAAATGCGGTTTTTAAGACCGGTCAGGGCATCGGCTTCTATCTGCAAGGTTTGCCGCGCCATGTGCAATGCGCGCCGTGCAACGCCGGTGTCAAATACTGTAGACGCGCTTTTTGCATGGGTTACACTCATGGCGAAAGTATAAACCAATTATTAAAGCAAAAAACCTGCCAGAAGCAACAAAAGCGTTCTTTCCTTTATTGCTGCTGCCGCTCGTTACGAGCTTTTGAACCCGGCTTACTCGTCGATGAATTTTTCTTCCTTAGAACTGACATTGCTGTTACTGACCGCTGCGGTGCTGGGCGTGGTGGCGTTTCGCATGATGCATCTCCCACCGATGCTTGGTTACCTGGTTGCCGGCATCGCTATCGGCCCGCATGCACTGGGCTGGGCGCAAGACAATGCTGCCACCCACACGCTGGCTGAGCTCGGCGTAGTGTTCCTGATGTTTTCTATTGGGCTGGAATTTTCTCTCCCAAAATTGATGGCGATGCGCCGCATCGTTTTTGGCCTTGGCATGGCGCAGGTGTTGCTAACCATTATTGCCACGATGCTGTTCGGCTGGTTCTGCAGTCGCCTCCTACCCACTTATTTCAATATCACCTGGCAGGCGGCTTTTGCGCTAGGTGGCGCGTTGGCAATGTCTTCCACGGCCATCGTTTCAAAAATGCTTACCGAGCGGCTGGAGCTCGAAAGTGAACACGGCCAGCGCATCATGAGTGTGCTGCTGTTTCAAGATCTGGCACTGGTGCCGCTGTTAATTATCGTGCCGGCGCTAACCAAGCCGGGTGGCGATCTGCTGGCCACCCTGGCTTGGGCAACATTTAAGGCAGTGCTGGTGCTGATCTTGTTGCTGTTCATCGGCCAGAAGCTGTTGCGTAGCTGGTTTCGCATTGTCGTGCAGCGACGCTCACAAGAACTGTTCATGCTTAACCTGCTGCTCATCACATTGGGTGCTGCCTGGTTGACGGAACGTGCCGGCCTGTCGCTGGCATTAGGCGCGTTCGTGGCTGGCATGCTGATTTCGGAAACCGAATACCGGCATCAAGTGGAAGAAGATATCAAGCCTTTCCGGGATGTCTTGCTCGGGCTATTTTTTATTACGATTGGCATGTTGCTCGATGTGCCATTAATTATCGAGCACTGGTGGCTGGTCTTGCTGTTGCTGATAGGGCCGGTGTTAATGAAATTTGGCTTGATCACGGCGCTGGCAAAGTTTTTTGGTGCCCCCATCGGCGTTGCGCTTCGCACCGGGTTAGGGTTGGCACAAGCTGGAGAATTCGGATTTGTATTGCTGAACCAGGCTGGCGGCTTGCAATTGCTTGATCCTCTGTTAATCCAGTTGATCTTGGCGTCGATGGTACTGTCGATGCTTGTTGCCCCGTTCCTGATTTCCCGCGCCGATGCGATAGTGTTGAAACTTTCAGCCAACGAATGGATGGTGCAATCGTTAAACCTCACGCGCATCGCAACCCGCACCATGTCGGTGCAAAAGCATGTGATTATTGCCGGCTTCGGGCGCAGCGGCCAAAACCTTGCACATATGCTGGAGGAAGAAAGCATTGCTTACCATGCGCTTGACCTGGAGCCCGATCGCGTCTCTGAAGCCCAGGCCAGTGGCGCCAGTGTGTCGTATGGCGATGCCGCGCGCCGTGAGAGCCTGATTGCCGCCGGTGTCCATCGCGCTGCCGCGCTGGTTATTACTTATACCAATACGGCATCGGCCCTGAAGGTGCTGCATCTCACGCATGAGCTGGCGCCAAGCCTGCCGGTGATTGTGCGTAGCCGCGATGATGCCGATCTCGACCGATTGCGTGCTGCCGGTGCTACCGAAGTGGTGCCGGAGCTGATGGAAGGTAGCCTGATGCTGGCGTCCCACGCGATGGTGCTATTGGGTGTTCCCTTGCGCCGTGTGGTGCATCGGGTGCAGGCAGCGCGCGACGAACGTTACGCGTCTTTGCGTGGATATTTTCATGGTGCCAGCGATGCTGCAGACGATGCCGACCATTTGCATGTGCGGCTGCATTCAGTTACGTTGGGCGCGCACGCCAACGCCGTCGGCAAGACCGTGGCAACCATGAAACTTGCCCAACTTGAATGCGAGATCACGATGTTACGCCGGTTGAAAGATCGTCTCGACATTACACCAGACACGGTGTTTGACAGTGGGGATACGGTTGTCCTGCGTGGCGTTGCCGCCGCTGTTGCGCAGGCGGAAACACGGTTGCTGAAAGCCTGATTGATGGTGCGCAAGTCACTATTTTCAAGCAGCTTATTATTTATCGCAGTAGTTGTGTTGTGTGCTGCAGTGGCTGCCTGTTCACCCTTGCGTACCATTAACGCACTCACACCAGAGACGACATGCCGCCGTATCAATGATTTATCGTTCGGTAACGGCGCGCGCGACAAACTCAATATCTATGTGCCCAACAATATTACTGGCACGGTGCCAGTCGTGGTTTTCTTTTATGGCGGCAACTGGAATAGCGGCAGCCGCAAGGACTATAAGTTTGTTGGCGAGGCTATGGCTTCACGTGGCATTCTGGCTGTTGTCGCAGATTATCGGCTTTATCCCGAAGTACGCTATCCAGCATTTTTAAAAGATTCAGCTGCTGCAGTTGCCTGGGTTGCCCGACATGTGCGGGCTTACGGAGGTGATCCGGAGCGGTTGTTTGTAATGGGTCATAGTGCCGGCGCCTACGGTGCGGCAATGGTGGCGCTAGATGATCGATGGTTAGCACACTCAGGCTTATCGCCTGCCATATTGCGTGGCTGGATCGGCCTGGCCGGCCCCTATGAATTTCTCCCTGTTACCAACCTTAATACCCGGCCCGTATTTCTCTATCCAGACACGCCCCTTGATTCACAACCTGTCCGGCACGTGACTGGCAAAGCCCCGCCCAGTCTGCTGATTGCTCCGAAAAACGACCAACTTGTCGATCCACACCGTAACACCGGTGGCTTGGCGAACGCATTGCGCCAGGCCGGTGCACCCGTCGACGATATCTACCTCGACTGGACCAGCCACACAAGCCTGGTTGGCTCGCTTGCGCGTCCGCTACGCGTGCTTGCACCGACGCTTGATCTGGTCGAACGGTTCATCAAAACCGATGGTGGACGTCTAGGCACGCAGGCTATGCCGACTTCCGCTGCTTTACCAGTGGCGCCAAGTACTGACCGGTGAAACTGGCTGGGTTTTGCGCCACATCCTCTGGTGTGCCGGTCGCGATAATTTGTCCACCGCCCGCGCCACCTTCTGGCCCTAGGTCGATGATCCAGTCTGCAGTCTTGATGACATCAAGATTGTGCTCAATAATGACCACTGTATTGCCTTGATCACGTAGTCGGTGAATGACTTTTAACAGTAAGTCGATATCGTGGAAGTGCAGACCGGTTGTCGGCTCGTCGAGAATATAGAGGGTGCGCCCTGTATCGCGTTTGGAAAGTTCCAGCGACAGCTTCACCCGCTGTGCCTCACCACCCGATAAAGTGGTGGCGCTTTGCCCCAGCCGGATATATCCCAAGCCCACATCCAGCAAGGTATGCAGCTTGCGCGCAATGATCGGCACGGGCTTAAAAAACACATGCGCTTCTTCCACCGTCATGCCCAGCACTTCGGTGATATTTTTACCCTTGTATTGCACCTCCAGCGTCTCGCGGTTATAGCGTTTACCATGGCAGACGTCGCACGGCACATACACATCCGGCAGAAAATGCATTTCCACCTTCAACACGCCATCGCCCTGGCACGCCTCGCAACGACCACCCTTGACGTTGAATGAAAACCGTCCCGCTGAATAGCCCCGTTCCTTGGCCGCCGGCGTTGTAGAAAACAGATCACGAATTGGCGTAAACAAACCGGTATAAGTCGCAGGATTAGAGCGTGGCGTGCGGCCAATTGGCCCCTGGTCCACTGAAATTACTTTATCAAAATGCTCCAGGCCCGATACGGATTCATGTGCTGCCGGTTCCGCCTGGGAGCCATACAAATGGCGCGCAGCAGCGTGATACAACGTATCGTTGATCAGCGTTGATTTGCCTGAGCCGGATACGCCCGTCACACACGTCAACAGGCCTACCGGCAAATCCAGTTGTACATTCTTAAGATTGTTACCAGTGGCCCCGGTTATCACAAACTGCTTCTTTGGATTCGGCGGCGTGCGCTTTCTTGGTACGGCAATCTGCAGCGTGCCATTGAGATATTTAGCCGTCAGCGAATCTTTGTTTTTAAGAATCTCCTTCAACGTGCCCTGCGCAATAATCGAGCCGCCATGCACGCCTGCGCCGATTCCCATGTCGACCACGTAGTCGGCGCAGCGGATCGCATCCTCGTCATGCTCCACCACCAACACACTGTTGCCAATATCGCGCAAATGCTTCAACGTGGTGATTAAGCGGTCGTTGTCACGCTGGTGCAAGCCGATGGAAGGTTCGTCCAGCACATACATCACGCCGGTCAAGCCGGAGCCGATCTGTGAGGCCAGCCGAATGCGTTGCGCCTCGCCACCCGAAAGCGTATCGGCGCTGCGCTCCAGCGACAGGTAATCGAGGCCGACATTGTTCAGAAATTTTAGCCGTGAAATGATTTCTTTGACGATCCGGTCGGCAATCTCTTTCTTCGAGCCTGTCAATGTCAAGGTCTCGAAAAATTCCAGGGTTTCGCGCAGCGGTGTTGCCGCTACTTCGTAAATGGCGCGTTGCTGGTTACCATTGCCTACCCGCACAAACCGTGCTTCCACCCGTAAGCGTGCGCCTTCGCAAGAGGGACATTGCTTTTCATTAATGAATTTGGCGAGCTCTTCCTTGACCGCCATTGAATCGGTTTCGCGGTAACGCCGCTGCAGGTTATTTACTACGCCCTCGAACGTATGCTCGCGCACCACAGCCTGGCCGCGCTCGTTCACATAAGAAAACGGCACTGTCTGTTTGCCCGAGCCATACAAGACTACTTCCTGCGCTGCTACAGGCAGCCTATCGAACGGCACATCCACATCAAATTTGTAATGGGTGGCCAGTGCGGTAAGCATCTGAAAATAAAACTGATTGCGCCGATCCCAGCCTTTGACAGCACCAGATGCAAGCGACAAATTTGGAAACGCCACCACCCGTTTTGGATCGAAAAACTCGATATGGCCCAAGCCGTCACACTCCGGGCAAGCACCCATCGGATTGTTGAACGAAAACAACCGCGGCTCCAGTTCCTGCAATGAATAGCCGCAGGTGGGGCACGCAAATTTGCTGGAATACAAGTGTTCGGTGCCGCTATCCATCTCCAGTGCAATTGCCCGGCCATCGGCCAGGCGCAGGCATGTCTCGAAACTTTCTGCCAGCCGCTGCTTGATTTCGGCATTGACCTTGATACGGTCGATCACTACATCGATGGTGTGTTTTTCCGTTTTCTTCAGCTTCGGCAAATCATCCACCTCAACAATGCGCGCCTTGGCCGTGCCGCTTTGCACGCGAAACCGTATAAAGCCATGTGCCTGCATCTGCTCGAACAAATCCACATGCTCACCCTTGCGATTGGCCACCACCGGCGCCAGGATCATGAGCTTGGTATCTTCCGGCATTGCCAGCACTGCATCCACCATTTGCGAAACCGATTGTGCCGCCAAAGGTTTTTCCGGATGCTGGGGGCAGTAGGGCGTGCCCACGCGTGCATATAGCAGGCGCAGGTAATCGTGTATTTCAGTAACAGTGCCTACTGTTGAACGTGGGTTATGCGATGTCGCTTTCTGCTCGATGGAAATTGCCGGCGACAAGCCTTCGATCAAGTCCACATCTGGCTTTTCCATCAACTGCAAAAATTGCCGCGCATAGGATGAGAGCGATTCCACATAGCGCCGCTGTCCTTCTGCATACAAGGTATCAAACGCCAGCGAAGATTTGCCGGAGCCAGACAATCCAGTGATGACCACCAATTTATTGCGTGGCAAGTCAAGATTGATATTTTTGAGATTATGGGTGCGTGCGCCCCGGATGCGAATTTCTTCCATTCACCGCTTTCAGCGTAATCGAGAGGTCAACTCATCACTATAGCGGGTTTTACATGCCATCGTCGGCACCGGGAATCACCGGTTTGGTAACTGCACCTCGCTTATAATTGAGGGTTGCACACCGCCCCAATTCAATCAGGAGAAACAAGTCATGGCATCGGTTAATAAAGTCATTCTTATAGGTAATCTTGGCCGCGACCCGGAAACCCGCTACATGCCTAACGGCGAAGCTGTTACCAACATCGCGATTGCGACAACCTATAGCTGGAAAGACAAAGCCAGTGGCGAAAAGAAAGAGCAGACTGAATGGCACCGTGTCACCTTTTACGGCAAATTGGCAGAAGTTGCTGGTCAGTATTTAAAGAAAGGTTCGCAGGTATTTGTTGAGGGTCGTTTGCAAACTCGGAAATGGACCGATAAAGAAAACATTGAGCGTTACACCACGGAAATTATTGCTGATTTTATGCAGATGCTGGGTAGCCGGCAAGGTATGGGCGGTGGTGCGGCGATGGACGAGGAATATGGTTCGGGTGCGCCGGCGCCGCGGCAGTCTTCGGGCGGGAGCGGTAGTGCGGGTGGTAATAGCGGTGGTGGATCGGGTGGAAGCGCTCGTCAGCCGGCTAAGGCGGCACCTAATTTCAATGATATGGATGACGATATTCCGTTCTAATTTATACTCTTCTTAAATTGTAAACAAACCTTGGCAAGTCTACAGCTTGTCAGGGTTTTTTATTGACGAAAATCAAGTAGCTATCTACAAATCAGATCACTACTGTTATATCAAATCGCTTTCGGTTAAATTTCAAGAATCACTCAATTCATTATGGAAAAAATGACATGCTGAACGGCGTTAAGCAAAAGGATCGATTCGCCTTTGAAAAAAATGATTTTGATGTAATAAGAGACGCCCCGCAAGGCAGCCCTCGAATCCCAGGTGCTCAATCAGATATTGAAACTGGCGTAAATCGGCACGTATTAAAGCAAAAAAATATGCGCGGTGAGCAATACATGGCGCCAGCATCCGAGCCAGTACGGCGAACCGATACACCCCGTTTCCAGTCAGCGACCGCTAGAGTTACTTCCACTACTCATCCTGAAATAAATCACCCGCCAAGAGGAGCTACCGCATCGGAGACAAGGGAATCTGAACTGGCCCAGACAGCTCGGCAGATGGAGGCGGCTTGGCAGGCGGAGGTGGCAGCCCGGCAAGCGCAGGCAGCTCAGCAGGCACAGGCAGCTCAGCAGGCACAGGCAGCTCAGCAGGCACAGGCAGCTCAGCAGGCACAGGCAGCTCAGCAGGCACAGGCAGCTCAGCAGGCACAGGCAAGACACGACGTTCAAATCGCTCGGCTGGCGCAAGTGGTTGCGCAAACAAGAACGGAACAGGAGCGACTCGCCGCGCTAATGGCCCAGGCAAATCGGCAAGCCTCACAGCAGACTCCACAGCAAACACATGCCACGGGGGCACAAAACAAGTGCCCGTCGTACCAAAATGCGCCAGCTTGGGTTAAATCTGGCGTCAAAATTTCTGCTGCCGTTTTTGTGGGATGGGCTCTGTATAAAGTAGTGTTTGCGCTTCTTGCTGTGTAAATATTACGCACTACATAAATAGCAACTGCTTTACATGTAAATTTTTAACAAACATTGACGGGTTAAAAATGCGCTTAGTTACCTCCCACCTACATGCCACAATTGGTATTGATATAGAGAAATCTGCTCAGCAACACACCTTGTCTGATCTTATTCCGGTTAACGAAGCAGGCCGCCCAAGTACTGCTGATATGGCCCAATCCTCAACCTATCTTGGTTGTATTTATGATGGCGTGGTTGGTGTTACGGAATCACACAGCTTGCGGGGCCGGTTGAAACGGCCAGAGCTTGAAAAACTTCGTGATATTGCTAGCCGCTTGCGAGCTGCTCCAGCTGCGAAAATTGGCCACAAAATTGTTTTAGACAAGATTTGTGACGCATCCGAATTGTATATTGAATTATTAGATCGCCGGCGGCGTATTTTGAAAAAGGGCTGTGCCGGAATTGGGAACCGTCATACGATCATAGTCGGTGAGAATGGAACCTTATTTGAAATGACAAATTCCATGACGCGTCCAGAAATAGCGCGGCTAAGACAGAAAACAAGCTTTATCACTTCCGAATTAAATAATACTGATTTATACAGACAAGGCGGAAAAGTTTTCCACAAAATTACACTGGGTTCAGGCGCCTTTGGCAAAACAAGAATTGCTAGGAACATTGCCACCGATACCTATGTGGCGGTGAAAAAGACGCACCCGAAACCTGCACTAGGCACCAATGCGCGCGGCCGCCAGGGCATTATGATGGAACCACCTGTACTTTCTGGCTTCGAGAAATACACTGCAGAACAAAAAACCGTTTTGAATAATTTAGCAAATCACATTGTTGTCCCGCAGGATGAATGCATACTTCCAAGCTTTCCTTCCGTAGCATTAAGAAAGAAGTTTGAGAGTTATAACAATATTACAAGGGTGGAGCATGTCGAGCAATTGATCCAGGACTTTGCAGACGCCGGCGAAAATTTTGATGAGGAACTGTCACCTGCGGAACTAAAAACGCTATTGCTTGAAATGGTCATTGCTCAAAAACCGATTCGACCCGGTAGTGATATCGGATCAAGTTACTGCTTTTCGGAGCTCGGATTTACAACTGTCGATTCATTGGCGAAAACTTTGAATTATCTGAAGTTTTGTTTCGAACCAAATGATTTTGGGGAGGAATGCACCGAACAATTAGGTCTGACATTGCTAGCTTACTCGGCAATGTTCGACGAAGTTCCGGGAAGTGTAAATTCAGCAGATAAACAGATCGAGTTCCATATGTCACGGTCGGACGAGCGGCTAAATGACTCGGAGTTTCATTTAAAAGATCCTATTTGGAACATCCGATTTCAAAACACGCTTACAAAACAAATGCTTGAAGCATTGGCTGCTTTACACAGTGCTGGATTCAGCCACCAGGACATCAAGCCGGACAACATGATGTTATGCGTCAATGAGCATGGCCAATTAAAAGTGAAGCTCATTGACATGGATTTCATGACCACTATCGACAAAGAGAAGCAAGCGCCTGATGCGGGATGTTTGCTTTTCATGCCGCCAGAAGCAGACAAAAAAGAAACTGACGGCTCCATTTCGTACACGCCGATTAAGGGTGATGCGTTCGCCATGGGGATGTCCATACGCTCTGTAGTAGGATTTTCTGTAGTAGAGCTGAAATTGATTTCAAAATATCTGAAAGGCAGCATTTCTAAACGGGAAAACTTAATTGGCGTACTAAAAAATTCTAACCAATTTCGTATTTTGTTAGACGACCTTTTGGTGCAAAAACAAAAAAGTATTGCTGCGAAGTTAGCTGTTGCACCTGAGACCGTCACTATTAAAGACGTGGCTGATGCGATGTTGAAATGGCATCCGGGCAAGCGACAATCGTGCACCGATGTTCTAGAGTGGGAATTTTTTAAACTACCTGATAATTTTCTGAGCGATGCTGAATTTACCGACCATGCAATGCGTATTACCCGTTTTGGTGTTGCGGCCGATTGTAATGAAGTTAGAAAAATAAATGACCTTGACCCATTAGCGAAGGGATATCTCCATCACATACGACGTGGCACGCGAGAGCATTTTAGGAATCATATTGCTGACAACCTCATTCCAAATAGTCGATTCGCATCATTGCAAGAACTCGATAACGCAGTTGAAAATCAGGAAAAAATTTTACAATCGCAAGCAACAGGGCGCCGTGCTGACCGGGAGCTGAGTGGCCGCTTAAACAATGTGCGCCTATCTACAAGCGTAACCCAGGCCGACAGCATCTTAGGCTACCACCGCAATATTTTCAGAAAAGGCTCGTCTTAACTGAGCGGCTTAACTAGTTTGCTAGGACGCTGGTGCTACTTATTGGCCATCAAATAATTTCTAGGAAGGTGTCATGCAAAGATCGCACGAAAAACCGTATTCGAGCAGTGTCAATTCGGCACGCTTTCAACATGAGAATACAACCGCGCCGCCACCTTCTAATAATGTTATTCCTGAACTGGAATTCCAGTCTGAGAGTTTGCCCCGACCAGGGGCTGGTGCAAGGAAGGTAGCTATACCGCCTATAAATCATCAAAAGGCGCGCACAAACGGCGGCAGGTTGTCGCCGCGGTCACAAAGCTCAGACGACTATGCGGCACTTGCTTATATCAAAGCGATCGGCAGCGGCAGTAATGAACCAGAGCGGCAGATTAGCCCGGCACAGGTAAAACGCGTATTAATCAAAAAACTTACCGCGGAGCAAAAAGGGCCATTTTTTACAATCAAGCCCGTCCTGGACGATGCTCCGCAATTGATAAATGGCATCATGGCATTGCCGACAACTTGCATGAGTCGTAGAGCAAAATGCAGCACAATTGAATTCGTTGCAACCATGTTGGCGGCTTTTTATGGAACGATGCTACCGAACGACAAAATTACTCTCCAAAAAGATGGGCAATCTTTTAGGCTCACCATTCCACAGTTGCATGAGATGGCAGCAGAAATGGCTACATCCACCGCTAGCGAGGCAGAACTTTTAGAGAAGTCGAGCAAAACAGCGCTCCAAGATTCTGCAAAAACAACGACTGATTTCTGCATGTACGAGCTTTTTGAACCAGTGCCGATCCATGAATCAGAGCAAAATATGAATGCTAGATGGCAAGTGCGAAATTTGACTCGGGCATTACCCAGGTTTGATTCTGATGCGTTTGCCGATGATGAGCACGACGCCGCTGCGATTATTTTGAAACGGTTTGCGTTGGAAGAAATGGGTTGGAAGATCAGCTCTTCCGATGTAAGCAAACCAATGTTTGAAAAACAGGCAAACAGTTTTTTTGCGAAAAACGCTGCGGATCCAATCACTGTCTACTACAAGCAGATGACGGCACTTTTCCCAGAAGCCGAGCCATGGTTTAGGGATCCTTGCTTTTTAATGCTACTTGCTAATGAGTTAGAGCCAGCGGCAGAAACAGGCGCGACGGAAGCGACAGCGACAGAAGCGTTATCCGGCCCAGCCGGAAAATTTCTTCGTCTAGTCGAAACCGGCAAACTTGCAGCAGAAACACAAAGGATTGATGAAGAACTGGAGGGGCGTTATAGTGGAGAACAGGCAGTAAAAGCGTTCGCCAATGAAGTGCGGAATCAGCTTCCCGTTTTGCAGCAAATGACGACAGGAAAATTAAATGGTGCAGAGATAGAAGAAGTTTTCGCTGGACTTACCACGCTTAATGAAAAAACGACCATGCTATGGAAAGCATTACAGAAACAAACTGATCTGCTACGGCCGGGCTGGAAATGTGTGCCAACGGACCAGATTGACGGGCGATTTTCTAATGTGTCTGCACCACTCGGTACTGCAATCGACAACCCTATCAAAAACGAATTCAGCAAGCTGCACGCCAACCGAATTGATTTCGGAAATGATTTAAAGGCTATTGCATCACAGAAGCCGAAAGAAGCCTATCTGGACGCTTTCTGGTTATCCTCATTCAAAGAAGATGTTGCGTTAATCGCTGATCTGACAAATGCGAAAGATAATGGCGGAGACCAGGATTTAACAACTCCCTACGTGCCTTCAGAGGGAGCGCCGATGATTTTCGATTCCGTATCAATCGAACTAATGTCCTCGGAGGAAAAAAACAATGGGCCGCTCCAAACATTAACAGTAACTGATTCGGAGACGGGCAAAAAAAAACAGATCCAGCGCCTGTGTTTTAATCAATGGCCAGATTATGGCGTTATTTCAGTCATTAATTTGGTGAGGCTTGGTTTGACAATCGAGCATTTAATGCATAACTTGAATCAACCTTTAGCGTGCTCAGCGACTACAAATCATAATCATGTTAATAATTCAATCCTGGTTCATTGCCGCGCAGGTGTTGGTAGAACAGGGACTGTTCTTAGTTTCATGGCGGCAAATAGAAAATTGCTTTTAACAACAAAAACTGACAGTACGATTACACTCGAAAAATTTTCGGAAGCGATAGCCGAAGTCGTAATGCGTGGCCGCCAGGATCGCGCAGCGACTCCTGGTGCTTCGTTTGTTCAAACAGCTGGACAATTTCAGCTATTGATCAATAGTCTGCTGTTGAGCCATGCTTCCCGTTTAAGTTAATCACTAATTTGATTGAGACGAAAATGCCAAATATCAATACAACACCGTTAAATTGCACTCGTCAAACTGCCGTTAGATCATTCGTTGCGAACGAGGCTGAACAGGCAAAAGTGTCTGCTTGCCCGTGGACCTCAAACCTTGCGGAAGTTGTGGCTGGTGCGGATGAGGGAGACCGCCGATGCAAAGCGGCACGGGCCAAAGTTGTTACGTCGAACAAGGAAAATGAATCCAACACCGCATTGCCGCCTAACGGTCGAGCAAGCCAAAGCAAAGAGGTGAGGCGTCAATCCGCACTGCGGTCACATTTTACGGGTGCATCCCCTTCTCCAACGTCAAAGTCCAGAGCATTTGCGCCGAGTAATCAAACGACCATTCCCGGAGTTGCTGCGTCTCAGGCACTGAAACCCGTTGCCGGCACTGCCGATGTCAGTGGCCCGAATGCGATACCCGTTACACCCCTTCAATCGGTCCCCACGCACGGCATGCATGCAGATAAGGTTTCTCTGGTGGCACAGCAGGCAGCCAAGACATGCCAACGTGTTGCCGCTGGATTGGAAAACTGGGTGCACAAGTATCTTGGCAAAGACAGTGTGGAAGATAATGGTTCGCACATTCCATGCGTAGCGCATTCTGCCGTGTCGATCAATATGTCTGGGCAGACACACCATCTGCATGCGAACCGCATCCAATGGAATGCGAACAATGCTAACAGTGTTGGCGCAGCGGGCGGCTTCAATATTGTGGCTGGGCAAGCGCCACGAAAGTTTGATGCATGCGAAAAACTGGTGTTGCATGCTATTGAATCAAAGCAGGGGATTTTTCAAATTGTGAGCCCACAAACGCATTCCGGTTCGTCGACAACACAACCAGTTATTGGGCAATTGCTTGCCATGGGTAAATTACCGGCAAAACTAGGCAAAAACCACGATGTTGTAGCGTTTAAACAAACAGCACAGACTGAGAACAGTATTGTGTATGAATTGACTGTTCGATCATTGACGGATGGTGTTGATATAACGATTCCTCTTACGCAAGTTGGTCTGCGTTTTGACGATGCACTTTTGCGTGCAAAGGAAATTGATGAAGCAGAAAACCTGTTGAATGCGCATATTGCACTGAACACAAAACTTAATCCTGCAACCGTGTCGGAGCCGGTGATTATTAGTCAGGCAGGCGTCGGACGGAATGCGGCGGTGATCGTATATCACGCCATTATGAAAGAAATCGCCGCAGGAAAAATCACAACGGAAAAAGAACTTGATGCAGCAATGATCGATGTTATCGTTGCCTCGCGTAAAGCAAGGGGCCCCCATTTTCTCCATTCGCAGGCACAAATTAATGAATTGCTTCATTTGTTAACGACGAATTTGCCGAAAGCGTAGCGGTAAGCTTCCCCTCGAAATTCTGTGTCTTGTCAAGGAAGTCAGCGCTAGTGGTTACGCCAATTGGCGAGGCGGTGGGTCACGGCAGTCTTGGTCATGCTCTTGCTCCTGTGTTCGGCTCTTCAGCCTGAATTGTGAAGCAAAGCAACCACTTAAACTGCTGTCCAAATTTCTGGGGACCTTCTCTGTGCGCCGCACGAGTTGCCGTTCCTGTTTTTCCGAAGTTAATTTCCCGTTATCGCAAATAAAAGCATTTGTTTTGCACGGTAGACTTTCGCATATTATGAGCTCCCACTCCTCACTTCGAAGGGTGATTCATCACGGATATAGGAACCATGGAAACAATTGCTCCACTCTGGCTCTGGGCCACGTTTGTCGGCATCGTATTGATATCGCTATTCGTCGATTTTGTCGTTCTTAAAAAACAGGGGGCTCACGATATTGGCGTGAGAGAAGCGGCAGTCTGGTCCTTGATCTGGATTTTGCTGAGCTTTTTTTTCAACGCGTTGTTTTGGTGGGCCGTCAGAGACACCACGGGATCGGCTGAAATAGCAAATACGAAATCCTTGGAGTTTCTGACCGGCTACCTGATTGAAAAATCGCTGGCAGTAGACAACATATTTGTGTTCCTAATGATCTTCACCTACTTTGCGGTGCCTACACACTTCCAGAAGCGCGTACTGATGATTGGTATCATCGGGGCAATCGTGCTGCGAACCGTGATGATTTTGGTAGGTGGTTGGCTATTGGCAGAGTTCCACTGGATACTGTATGTTTTCGGCGCGTTCCTAATTCTTACCGGCGTGAAGATGTGGTGGGCAGCGGGCAAGGAACCCAACCTGGAAGATAACCCCGCGCTAAAACTACTGCGCAAGCTGCTGCCGGTGAGTAAAAACTATGACGGGGAAAAATTCTGGACAGTGGAAAACGGAAAAAAGATCGCTACACCGCTTTTCATGGTCATCTGCCTCATTGGACTCACCGATGTGATTTTTGCAGTGGATTCTATCCCGGCGATCTTTGCAATCACTAGCGATCCATTTATTGTCCTGACCAGTAATGTCTTTGCCATCCTGGGCCTGCGGGCAATGTATTTCCTTCTCGCAGCCGTCGCCAGCAAATTTCACCTGCTCAACTATGGGCTTGCGGCGATCCTGGTATTCATCGGAGCCAAGATGTGCTTGATCGACTTTTACAAGATTCCGGTAGGTGTGTCGTTGGGCGTGGTCGTCGGTATCCTGGCATTCACCATGTTTTTGAGTGCGCGCACGAGCAAGTCGCAAACCTGAGCGCGCCGACATAAACGTCGGCACCGGAAATATTTTTCACGTCAAGCAGGCATGGAGCCTCGCCTGACAGATGTCAGTGCTTAATTTGCGCTATTTTTACAGCCTGACGAGCATCTGACGCATGTAATCGCGTTTGAAGGTACCGACGAAGCTCTCGGCGATGTCGTTCGATTGTGGGATGCATACTCTCGCAAAGACATTGATGTTGCCGCCAGTTGTCATCAGCAAAATTCGCAATCGACGCCTGCCAATTAGTAACAATTGTCTAGTTCGGATAAATGATGTGCTGGACATCTCAATTAATGAGTTGCGCAAGATGATGGGAGTGCAAGCGCGAGTTTAAACCCACCTCGTTATACACAACCTGGAATTTGACTTATGTGGCGCAAGCTGCGCAGGGTTTTTGCGGCAAGCTGTACCTCTTTCAAGCCAAGCCAGATTGTTTTCACACCCGGCTCCCCATCGCCCTTGCGGCCCAGAAAGCCGCCCAACCGAGCAATTAAACGCAGCAC